>Ga0075364_10000072_pt1 | contig 39365 bp, 41 predicted proteins | sample EndMetdeltDD1764_FD_71517 | JGI IMG/M metagenome (GOLD analysis project Ga0075364, IMG submission 71517) | Populus endosphere microbial communities from Tennessee, USA - Endosphere MetaG P. deltoides DD176-4 | ecosystem: Host-associated > Plants > Roots > Endosphere | place: USA: Tennessee... | reverse complement strand
GTACGAAAGCGAACGCACGCCGTCGGTCCGTGCGAGCAGTTTGTCGTGCTCTTCGATGGAGCGCCGGCACTGGTCATCGGTGCGGGAGAATAAGATCGCGATTGCGTGCAGATCATCTCCGGCCAGGCCGCCGACCCAGTTTTCGGGGGCGCAGGTGCCGGTGTCTCCGAGGATGTCCGCGCGGGCCGCCATGCCTTCGCGGAATTCGTCGGGGAAGGTGGCCAGCGACGCCTCCGGCACGCCGAGCGCGCGCAGCCCATTCCACGTGAACGCCAACGTGACCCAGCGATCCGAGGTGTCCATCGTGGCCTGCGCATCCGTCGCCGATTGGACCTTGTCGAGCAGCTCGGTCAGCCAAGCGCGGCCGCCCTCCGGCGTGTCAAAGGACAGGAACTCGTAGCGCCCCGTGATCGCGGGAGTACGGGTCAACAGGATGTGCTGAATGTCGTCGAGCTCGAGCACGGTTACTGCATCTGGTCGAGCATGGTGGAGAAGGCCGCCTTGAGCCGCAGTGCCTTCTTGATCTCGTCGGCGGTGACGTAGGGGTACTCGCCGTACTCGAGGAAGCTCGGGCACTGATGTTCGCGTACGAACTTCACGAAAGCCTCTGGGTTTTCCTTCCAATCCTCAGGGAAGCCTTCGAGATTCGTGAACACCGTCGTAATCCCGGTCGCGCTGAACAGCGCGACCGCGTCCTCGGTGTACTTGTCGAAGTCGGTGTCGAAGATGCCCTGATATTGGAAGTGCAGTCCGGAGCCTACGTCGAACAGGACCCAGCGGAGGTAATGGAGGCGCAGCGGTGCAAGCGCCTCGGGGCTGCTTGCGATCGTTTCCTCGATCGTTTTGCCGTATGCCCGGACGGCCTCTTCCCGGCCTTCCTTTACTTTGGCGATGATCGAGAACCCGTAGCAGGCCGGAGTTCGCGGATAAATCGGGCCGTACCGCCCGCGTTCGAGTTCGAAATACCCGTCTTTGGGGATGGCTCTCGCGGCGGGTTTCGTCCAATCTTGATCCGACATATTCGGCTCCCAATCCACAGTCGTGGTGAAGCGAACGTAACACCGCTACCAGGGGGTTGGAGGGTGTTTAGGCGCCTGAAAAGGGACGCGAGCGATCCGGATAGCGATTCTAAGTTAATGATCATGGTCGTTTACATGACAAGTATTCGTGATCGTGAAAATTGTGAATAACCCGCCGCGCCCAAACGCATCGAATTACGCTTCGCACATAACAGATCCACTACTTCGGGGGAGGGCAGCAGCCGTGCGAAGAAGCCAGCGCTACCTGATTTTGGGATTGACTTTGACGGCGGTGCCCGTCGGCATTGTCACGGCGGCACCGGCGTCGGCGGATTGCACGAGTGCCGGTAATGCCACCGTTTGCGCACAGGGCACGGTTCGCGGCGGCGGACCTGACGCACCCTCGGCGGGGCCGTACTACCCGTCCTACTGTGCCGACCCGTGGTACTGCGACGACGGCTGGGACGTCGATGTGATCCTCGGACGCCCGGGCGGTCCAGGCGGTCCTGGCGGTCCAGGCCGCCCGGGCGGCGGAGGTGGTATCGGTCCACGTTGAGAAGAGTCCCTAGCACCCACGAAACCAAGGAGCCTCCTATGTTCTTCCGTAGCCTCATCGGCGCCGGCGTGATTGCCGGTGCGACGCTTATCGGTCCCGCGGGGACCGCCGCCGCTGATCCGCCTAACTGCACCGCCGCCGACCTGGCCAATGTCATGTCCGGTGTGAACGCAGGAATGGCGTCGTATCTATTCACCCACCCGGACGTGAACGCGTTCTTCACCGGCCTCAAGGGCAAGTCCAGGGACGAGATGCGAACGGAACTCACCGCGTACGTCGACGCAAACCCCCAGGTGCGAGACGAGATAGCGGCAGTTAGGGCGCCCGCGTCCGATTTCCGGGATCGCTGCAATGCGCCTGTGCCCGACGGACCGATGGGCTAGAGGTCCAGTAGCTCTGTCACGACTCGCCGCCGGCAGCCCCCAGCGGCATCCCGGCTTCGATGAAGTCCAGCGCGCGGTAGAGCTGATCTATCGCACCCGGCGTGCGATCGATCACTGCCATCAACGCTCCGGCAAGCACCCCGAAAAAGATACGCACCTCGAAGTCGTCCCCGTCGCGCCCGGTCCGCTGGCAGTCGGCTTCGGCAAGCTTCCTGATGATCCGGTGGTAAGCGTCGAACTGGGCGGCCTTGAGTTCGGGTATCGAGAAGACCAGTCGCTGCCGGGTGCGTTCCAGCTCCCAATTGTCTTGCGAAACGGTTCTCATAGTGATGTCGAACGCGCAGCGGAACGCCTGCAGCGTTGACAGGTCAGCGGGTTGCCGGGCCAGCGCGTCGATTGTCACACGATCGAGATCGTCGGCCATCAGCACCAATTCCTTGGACGGGAAGTACCGGAAGAAGGTGCTCGGTGAGACTTCGGCGGCCTCGGCGATCTGCTCGACGGTGGTGTTCGCGTAACCGTTCTCATCGAAGAGCCGGTACGCCTCGCGCTGAATTGTCTCTTTGGTCTGGATCTTCTTGCGCTCCCGTAGACCGAGCGCTTGTTTGGCGACCCCCATGCAGCCAATATGTCACGAAAGCGCCAGCGATAGGCCGAGTCCGATCATCACTGCGGCGATCAGTCCGTCGAGGATGCGCCACGTCAGGGGTCTGGCGAACAGGCCGGCCAGCCGCCGTGCGCCAAGTCCGAGGCTGACGAACCAGACCGCGCTGGCGGTCACCGCGCCGACACCGAACAGCCAGCGCTCGTCGCGGTGTTCGTTGGCCAGTGCGCCGAGGAGAACGACGGTGTCGAGGTAGACGTGCGGGTTGAGGAAGGTCAGCGCGGCGCAGGTGAGCAGGACGTCGATCAGGCGCGCGGGCGCCTTCTCTGACGGGTTCAGCGACGACGGACGCCAGGCACGCCGCGCGGCCATCAGTCCGTAGCCGACGAGGAACAGCGCACCGCCGAATTTGGCGATGTTCAGCGCGCTTGGGTGGGCGCTGATGAGCGCGCCGACCCCGGCGATGCCCGCCGAAATGAGCACGATGTCGGACACCGTGCACAGCGCGACCACGGGGAGCACGTGCTCGCGGCGAATGCCCTGGCGCAACACGAAGGCGTTCTGTGCGCCGATCGCGGCGATCAGCGTGAACGAGGCGATGAAGCCGAGGATCAGGGGCGAGCTCATGGGATCGACGCTAGGGTTTGCGGGTGAATCAGTACAGCTAATGATTCTTCATTTGCATTAGCATCACTAATGTGAAGGTAGACGGTCAACAGCTCGCGGCATTCGCCGCGGTGATCGAGCTCGGGTCGTTTGACGCCGCGGCCGAACGGCTGCATGTCACGCCCTCTGCGGTGAGTCAGCGGATCAAGGCGCTCGAGCAGCGCGTGGGCCAGGTGCTGGTGGTGCGGGAAAAGCCGTGTACGGCAACGCCTGCCGGTGTGCCGCTGTTGCGGTTGGCGGCGCAGACGGCGTTACTGGAGTCCGAGGCCCTGGCGGAGATGGGCGGAAATGAAGGTACTGCCTCGCGAATTGCGGTGGCGGTCAACGCCGATTCGATGTCAACCTGGTTCACGGGGGTGTTCACCGTGCTGGAGGACGTCCTGTTCGATATCCGGATCGAGGACCAGGACCACTCGGCGCGTCTATTGCGCGAAGGTGTGGTGATGGGGGCGGTGACCACCGAGCGCACACCGGTGGCCGGCTGCCGGGTGCAGCCGCTGGGCGTGATGCGCTACATCCCGGTGGCCAGCAAGGCATATATCAAGCGATACCTGCCGGACGGGTTCACGGCGCATGCAGTGGCCGAGGCGCCGTCGTTGGCGTGGAATCGCGATGACGCGCTACAGGACATGTTGGTGCGCAAAGCGTTTCGCCGTCACATCGCCCGGCCGCAGCACTTGATCCCAACGGCGGAAGGGTTCGGTGCAGCCGTTCGGGCCGGTTTGGGGTGGGGGATGTTCCCGGACAGCCTCGCCGCACCTCACCTGGCCGACGGGTCGTTCATCCGGATCGCCGACGTGCACCTCGATGTGCCGCTGTACTGGCAGTGCTGGAAACTTGACAGTCCGATCGTCACCCGCACCACCGACGCAGTTCGGTCGTCTTCCTCGATCCTGACCGCCCGCCAGAGCTAACGATCATCCAGAGGCATTAGAACTGCTAATGCGAAGCGCTGTCGTAATTGGTCGTTATCGGCGCGACCGACCGTGACGTAGCCAGGTATGGCAGCGTCAACGCGTACGGGAGGGGCTGAGGCACATGGATAACGAATGTTATCCATGAGAAGCGACCCCGAACGTGGCCAGATCTGGGGGCGAGAATACGTCAGGGCGATGAATGAGCCGGTTCCGTGGACATACGTGGACCGAGACGATTCACGCCGGCCCGCGCAGCAACTACTGCGCGCTTCTGCGCCACCCCGCTGAACAGAGCCGACCTACGTAGCGACTGCGCCGACCGCGTTGCTGTCTAGGAGAGAATGCAGTCGATCAGTCGGCGCAATCCGGCCACCGACAGGTCGGTGAGCGACGCCGCGAAGTGCCGGTTGGGCGCGGCCGGTACTGAGACGACGCCAGGCACGACCACGACGGGCATTCCGGCGGATTCGGCGCTGAGGGTGCCGCTGGGTGAGTCTTCGATCGCCACGCAGCGGGCGGCATCGACATTGAGTCTTGCGGCGGCCTGTAGGTACGGCTCCGGGTGGGGCTTGCCTTCTGAGACGTCGTCCCCGGCCACCACTGCGGTGAAGGCATTCAGCGGCGCTGCCGCGGCAACGAGGTGGGGGATCGGGCTGTGGGCCATGGTGACCAGCGCGCACGGCACGCCGGCGCGTGCGAGATCGGCAAGAAGTCTTTCGGCGCCAGGCAGCCAGGGGATGTGCGCGCTGATGGCCTCGACCACGTGATCGACAAGCAACTCGATGATCGTTGGGACGGGCTGGTCAACGCCGCGCCCTTGCAGCGTTCGCGCAACGATTTCCATGGACTTGCCCACAACGGTGAGATTGTCGGCATCGCTCCAGTCGATCCCAGATTCGCGGGCGAGTTGTCGCTGCGCTGCCATCCAGTGGGGTTCGGTGTCGACGAGGGTGCCGTCCATATCCCAGAGAACTGCCCAGCGCACGCTAGGCAATCGGCGGGCGTCGTCCAGACGAGTGTGCCGTCGATGAGGTGGAAAGGCCGTCGCTTTGGCGACGAGTGTCACCTCGGCGTCGTCCCCATGGCCAGCCGCGCCATCGAAGGTCTCAGGCTGGCTGCGTTGGACCTGGTCACCCTCGAAAATGTCGGAAAGCTCTGCTGCCCCAATGAGTTCAGCGCGGAAAGTTACCGGTGTTGAGGAGCGAAACCTGCGCGCCCCTGCCGACAATCTTGGCCGCGTCCAGGTCGGCGACATCACCTCGCGATCACTCCGACAGCGATATCACGGGCGACCTCGTCGCGGGTGGCACGCAGGACGGTAGTCGTTTCTGATTCGGGTGAGCTCATCAGATTGAGTGTGTGTATACCATTGAGATCGAGTTCTCTTCGGCTGAAGTCCGCCCGGGCATGGTTCTCGGCGAAGATCGACTCGATCACATTGACACGCCGCGAGCCGGTTCGGTAGCCGCTGTGGTCGCCATGGTCCTGCCGATGCCCGTACTCGTGTCTGTAGGCACCGATCTTGTCATGGCGGTGAAATCTACCCACTGTCAACACCTTTCGTGACACGTCCAACGACGCCAGTAGAAACTGTTCTTCGTGCGCAACCTCAACATCACCGCCGTCGCTGTGAGGTCAGCGTGCGGCCCGTCGTGAGGTGATCTCTGAGCGATGATTACACGGCTGGCACACGACTTCGGCGGTGTTCAGCTCCAGCTCCAAATCGGTGTTCTGGCCCAGCATCGTCTGCGCGTCCAGCGACCTGAAAAACCTGAAGAAGTTGCGTCCGATGCGGTCGAAGCCGTTGACGCCTAGCAGGACCGTCACGTGGATCTCCTTAATCGCTGAGCATTGGATGGCGCAGGTCTGGCTGGCATCTGGTTACGACAGCGACACCATACGGTCGACTGGTCTTGGGCTCCTCCCCCAGATGGGGGAAGCGGCAAAGGGTGAAACGCGGAATCTATTCGTCGGGGTTGGTACGCAGATGTGCCGTCATCACCACGCGGTCAACTGCGCCGACATCGAACGGCGCGGGTTCGAGAGCGCGCAATTCTGTGCCGACCTGTTCGACATATCGGCGCAGCCTGACGTTGGTCTCCTGCGACCGCCAGCGGAGGATCTCGAACGCCTGGTCGGCGTCGATTCGATAGATCAGCATCAGCATCCCCTTGACCTGGTCGATGACAGCCCGATGTACTGCGATCTCAGCGAGGGCTGCGCTCACTAGCTCGTCACGCTCGGGTCGCGAGAGCGTGATGTCGACATAGAAACCGTGCGTGCCGATGATTCGGCCGTTGTCGTCGCGGAGGTGGTCACCGATGACGACAACGTCGTGAACCGCACCCTGGGTGTCGACGATGCGGTGCCGGGTGCCGAATGCACGGTGAGTGCGGCGTATGTCGTCGATCATGGCCGCGACCCGCGGACGATCCTCAGGATGCTTGTGAGCGACGACAAGTTCGGTGGTGACCTCGACGCCGCCGTTGCCATATCCGTGCATTCGCTGCACCTCTGCAGACCACTCCCAGCGTTCGTCAATGAAGTAGAACCGGAACCAGCCGATGCGATCTGAGTCGATGTCGACAAGCGCCTCGTCCATCGGTGCGCGGTCCATCGCTGACACGTCGGGGGAGTGCGACAGATCGTCAGATGCCGACTCGCCGGGCACTTTTCGCCCAGCCGAGTCGCCGCCGCCGTCGCCGTCGGCAGCCGCGCATCGCGGAGTGACGTCACGATCCGGGAGGTCCAACATCGCCTGAATTCTCCTAACTACCAACCCTGGCTCGCCGGCTGCGCCGAAACCCCCACCGCCAAACGCAGTATGATCACGTCGTGGGTCACCTCGGGATCGCTCGGAGCCAGCTGACATGACATGCCTTGCCGCCGAACATGATTGCCTGTTGCTCGATCTGGACGGAACGGTGTTTCGCGGCTCGGAGCCAACAGCGGATGCCGTGGCCACATTGGCCAGCGTCAGCGCGCGCACACTGTTCATTACGAACAACGCTTCACGGGCCGCCGACGAAGTCGCAGAACACCTGCGGCTGCTCGGATTCTCACTCGAAGCCACGGACGTCGTCACCAGCGCGCAAAGCGCCGCTCGGCTACTCGCGACAGAACTACCCGCGGGGACACCCGTTTTGGTCGTCGGTACCGATGCGCTGGCCGCCGAGGTCAGCAGTGTCGGTCTGCGGCCGGTACGATCGTCGGCTGATAAGCCTGCCGCGGTGGTCCAGGGCCACTCTCCGATCACGGGGTGGTCGGATCTGGCCGAGGCTTGCTTAGCTATCCGCGGCGGTGCATGGTGGGTGGCGACCAATCTCGATGCCACCCTGCCCACCGAACGCGGCCTGCTACCAGGAAATGGGTCGATGTTGGCGGCGCTGCGTGCGGCCACCGGGTCGGAGCCCAGGGTGGCGGGCAAGCCGCAGCCAGACATGCTGCGAGATGCCCTGGCGCGCGGTGATTTCCGTTCGCCGCTCGTGGTCGGCGACCGGCTCGACACCGACATCGCCGGTGCGAATGCAGCGGAGCTGCCGAGCCTATTGGTGCTCACCGGTGTCAGCACCGCCAGCGACGTGATCTGCGCCGCCCCGCAGCACCGGCCGACGTATGTCGCCGAGGACTTGCGCAGTCTCACTGACGCGAGCCGGGCGTCGCGGGTCTGCGTGCAACCCGCGTGGCGCGTCGATGTCAACGGCGCCATCGCGACGGTCACGTCCACAGGGACCACAGCGGAGGTCCGCGGGACGTCCGTGATACGTGCTGCCGCGCACGCAGTATGGCGCGCTGATCTCAAGGGGCAATCACCAGTCCTTGTGGCCGGGGACGACAACGCCCGAACCGCTTTGGATGCTTGGTCTCTGCGCGATCGCATCGCATGAGGCGCCGGCACGCGGCCACGCTCAGCGTGTGATCGCCCCGCTCTGGGCACCGGCGGCGACTGCGGGTGGTCGGCCAGCCGATCGGTGGCTGGAGGGTCCGAAGCTCTCGACATTGTGGTGGCTGAATCAGTCCATGGGCAGTGGAGCGGCCAGTCCGGGATCGATCTGGGCTCGGGCCCGCACCGACGCAGCGGCGGCCGCGACAATCATGACGGCGTCTGAGTCGTGGCCCTTGGGAATCTGAATCGCCGCGCTGTCGGGATCCTCGCGGTGAGCCATGAGCCAGTCGTAGAGCAGCCAATCCAGCGCGCACGCGACCGCGAACGGGTCGGCGTCGGCAGAAGCCGCCGTGGCGATGCATGATTCGATGATTTCGCGGTGTTCGCGCCTTGCGCCGTCCTTGTTGACACCGGAGCTGTCGAACAACATCGTCGACAACGTCAGTGGATACCGCTGCCCCGACTCGGTTTTCAGAATCCACCGGCCGCCCATCCACGGTTTCTCGGGATCGACCTGCTGCATCTGGCCGAGTCCGCTGATGACGCCGACGGAGGGTTCGTCGAGTTCGCCGTCGAAGGGGGCGGGCCCAAGCAGGCCAACGGGACGGCGGGCGCAGATCGAGAACAGCGCGGCGGTGCCGATGATCTTGCCGGCCCGCACATCGGGGACAAATCCGGTTATCTCGAGGGCCAGCGCGTAGTCGCGGCACAGCAGGTCCAGGCGCTGGTATAGGACGATCAGATCGTCGCGTTCATCCGGGTCGGGGTATTTGCCTCCGCCGAGCAGCTCGCCGAACTGTGCTGCGGCGATGATCAGTGCATCGTCGAGAGCCTCCAGGTGGGTTGCGGCCAGCCGGTCGGGCTCGTCGTCGTCGATGATCAGATCCGGCAGCGTCGTGGGCACACCATCGGCTGTCACCCAGTAAAAGCCGATCTGGCCGTCGGCCTGGACTAGTCGCGGTCTCACGGCGTGCGCGCACCAAGCCGGCGGTTGGTGGCGACAAGCTGATCGTGTGTGCTGTCCTTGAGGGCCGCAACCTGTTCTGGTGTGAGCCGGCCGCATACCCGGCCCCAATGTAGGGCCACGAGGTCGCCCGCCTCCACGTCTGGCGCGCCATCGTGGGGGAGGATGCCGACTTCGACCCGCCGGGTCGATGGCGCAGGCAATGACAGCGCTGTGCCGTCCCAGCTCAGCCGCTGACACAAGACGATCGCGGTCACACCGTCGGTGGAAAGCACCGTGGCCCACGTAATTCGGCAGTTGTCCAGCACGGCGAGCGGATGATCGTCCATGCCTTTTCCGAGCAGCCGCGACCACGGGTACACCCCGAATACGTGGAAGCAATGATTCGGCGCGGCCTCATCGGCGAGGTCGGCGGTGAGATGGCTCCAGTAATGGCCGGCCTGGGGGCCGATGACAGACAGCAGCTCCGCGGTGAATTGGCCTGGGTCCAGCCGCGCGCCGACACCGCCTCCATGCCAATACGATTCGACGATTCGGTGATCCAGCGGGTCGGCGATGCCCATCATCTTCGACAGCACCTGCAGGTAAGGCCAGGCGCCGGTGAATTGCTTGGCCGCTTCTTCGATCCGGTGCCGCGAGCCGCCCAGCAGGGCCGACGACTCCTGGGGTCCGCAGTATCCGAGCCGGTTCGGAGCATAGGCGTACCGCGCGAACATCTCCGCACCGCGGGTGTCGGTGATGTCGGCGGTGGTCATGCCCCTGCGCCCTGCCCAATCAGCGTGGCGGCCTCGCGGTGTAGCCTGCCGAAGTTGTAATACGCAGCACACGCGCCCTCCGGGGAGACCATGCAGGTACCGATCGGCGTCTCCGGTGTACACGCCGTCCCGAACACCTTGCACTCCCAAGGCTTGAGCACACCCTTGAGCACCTCACCGCACTGGCACGCCTTCGGGTCGGCCACCCTCACCCCCGGCAGCGCGAACCGCTGCTCGGCGTCAAAGTCCGCCAGCTCGTCACGAAGCCGAAGCGCGCTCTGTGAGATGAAACCCAGTCCACGCCACTCGAAGTGCGGCCGCAGCGCGAACACCTCGGCCATCAGCGCCAGCGCCGCCGGGTTACCTTCTTCATGGACCACCCGCGAGTATTGGTTCTCGACTTCGCAGCGTCCTTCGCGTATTTGGCGCAGCAGCATCGCGATCGAGGCCAGAATGTCGAGCGGCTCAAAGCCAGCCACCACCAACGGTTTACCGTAGACGGCGGGGACGAAACGGTACGGCCGGTTGCCGACGACGGTGGAGACGTGGCCCGGCCCCAGGAACCCGGCGAGCCGCAGGTCGGGGGATTCCAGAATCGCCTTGATCGGCGGGACGATCGTCACGTGATTGCAGAATACGGTGAAGTTGTTGATTGCGAGATCCCGTGCCCGCACCAGCGTGACCGCCGTTGACGGGGCGGTGGTTTCGAACCCGATGGCGAAGAACACCACCTGCTTGTCCGGGTTATCGACGGCGATCTTCAGCGCGTCCAGCGGCGAGTAGACGAACCGCACATCGGCGCCGCCGGCCTTGGCGTCGAGCAGGCTGCCGGCCGAGCCGGGCACCCGCATCATGTCGCCGAAGCACGTGAAGATCACATCCGGTTGACGCGCCAGCCAGATCGCGTCGTCCACGCGGCCCATCGGGATCACGCACACCGGGCAGCCCGGGCCGTGTACCAGTTCGACGTTCTCCGGCAACAGGTGCTCGATGCCGTGCCGGTAGATCGTGTGGGTGTGCCCGCCGCACACCTCCATGAACTTGAAATGCTCGTCGGGGGCGCCCGCACGGGCCAGTGCGTCGATGGCGGTCAACAGCTTTCGCGCTGCCGCGGGGTCACGGAATTCGTCTACAAATCGCATCGTTGTCTCCAGATCAGGTGATCGACGACGAGTCGAACGCTTCTATCTCGTCGGAATAGGCCTCGCCCAGCTTCTTGACCGCGGACAGTGTCAGCAGCGCCTCCGTTTCGTCAATCTTGGCCATCGCAAAGCCGACGTGCACCAGCACCCACTCGTCCGGCTCTGGCATGTCCTTCTCGAGCAGCCGCACGCTGATGATTCTGCGCACTCCGCTGACGTCGACCTTGGCAAGGCAGTTGGCGGCGTCGGTGATCTCGACGATCCGTCCGGGGATTCCCAGGCACATACCGTGTCCTTTCTCAGCAGATGCGGGGCAGTGGGTCGCCGACGAGCATGTCGACGATGCGGGTGCCGCCGAACGCGGTGCGCACCACCACGGTGGCGGCCGGTTCGTCAGCGACGTGCCCGATTTCGGTGGCGTCGTGCCCGGCCGGGTGCGAACGAAGCGCGGCCAGCGCGTCTGCTGCCTCGGAAGGGGCGACGACAGCGAGGAACTTGCCCTCGTTGGCGACGTAAAGCGGGTCGATTCCAAGCATTTCGCATGCTCCCGAGACCTCGGGGCGCACCGGCAGTCGATTCTCCTCAAGCACCACCGCCAGACCGCAGGCGTGCGCCAACTCGTTGCACACCGTGCCGACACCGCCGCGGGTCGGATCGCGCATCCACCTCGTCGAGGGAGCCGCCTCGAGCAGGCGTTCCACCAGGGGGCTGACCGCGGCGGTGTCGGAGCGGATATCGGCTTCGATCGCCAGATCACCGCGGGCCAGCATCACCGCCATACCGTGGTCACCGATCGTCCCGGAGATGAGAACCTTGTCGCCGGGCCGCACATTCTGTGGGGACAAGTCGCGGCCCGTCGGGACGATGCCCGCGCCGGCGGTCGTGATGAACATGCCGTCGGCCGCGCCTTTGGACACGACCTTGGTGTCGCCGGTGACGATCTGCACATCGGCGGCCAGCGCGGCGGCAGCCATATCGGCGACGATCTCGCGCAGTTCGTCGATGGGAAATCCTTCTTCGAGAACGAACGCCGCCGTGATCCAGGCCGGCACCGCACCGGCCATCGCAAGGTCGTTGACCGTGCCATGCACGGCGAGGTGCCCAATCGATCCGCCGGGGAAGCGCAGCGGCTGCACCACGAATGAATCGGTGGACATCGCCATCCGCTGCCCTCCGGGCAACGCGATGACGGCCCCGTCGCCGAGCGACTCCAGGTGCGGATTGCGGAACGCCTCGATGAATACGGCGTCGACCAACGCGGCCGACGCCTTTCCGCCGGCACCGTGCGCGAGTGTCACGACCGTGTCGCGCAGTCGGGGCCGCCGTTTGCGAAACGTCTCGATGCGTTCGATGACCTCGCCCTCGCGAAACGACGGGCCAGAGGCCAGGTATTGGGTGACGTGCTCTGTCATTGGGCTCCTTGGTTTTTCGTGCAAGCGTTCATCGCAGGCCTTTTTCTGCTTGCACCGCGGCCCACAACTGGTAGCCCAATAGAGCTTGTGATTCCTGGATTCGGTGCACACTTTGGGACCGGACGACAAAGCACACGTCGACGTCGGGGTTGTCGACGAAGGCGCCCCCGTCGTATCCGGTAAACCCGATCGTGTATATGCCGCGGGTGTGGGCCTCCCGCATGGCCAGGAGCAGATCGGCCGAGTTGCCGCTGGTTGACATCGCTACGGCGATGTCGGCGGCGCGCGCCCTGGCGATCAGCTGCCGGGCGAACACCAGATCGAAACCGACGTCGTTGCCCAGCGCCGTCAGCACCGCCTGGTCGGCCGTCAACGACCAGGCCGGCAGCGGCTCTGCCAGTGGGGGCTGCGCGAACAGGGCCGCCAACGTGGCTGCGTCGGTGGAGCTTCCACCATTTCCGAAGGTGAACAGTCTGCCACCGGCGATGAACCGCCGCGCCATCTCGGCGCCCGCGCTGGTGATCAGCGCCGCACAGGATTGCAGTGTGGACCGGCGCAGCGCCGCACTTTCGGCAGCCTTGGCCAGCGCGGAATTCGTCAGATCGGCGAGAAGCGCGCCGGCATCGCTCTCCTTGCTGTCGATGAATGGATACAGAAAATTGGTTGCTTCGTCGAGGCGCTGCTGGTTCAACATTGTCAGTCCTCCTCCAACGTGGTGATCGCCATGCCGGCATGCACGAGGACAAGATCGCCGCGGGACAGGGGTCCGGTGAGAGCTGTCACGACGCTCTCGGTGCCCTGTGCGGTGCGCACCGATGCCGTGCCATCCGTTGCGGTCGAAAGGACCTCGGCGAGACGGCCTTCGTCGCTGCAGGTGATGCACACCTCGTCGGTGCAGTCCTGCGGCGGCGGCTCCAACAGCCCCGGGTGCTCAAAGCACACATGGGTCAGCTCCCAGAGCAGGTGATACATCAAGACGAAGTCGCCGGTCGCGGGCAGCCGCGGATTGGGATCGTCAAGCCAGAGCACATGGTCGGCGGCGCCCGGCGCGGGTCGCTCGCCATTGCCGATCCAGATCGTCGTGATCCCCCATGCAGCGGCGCGCCGCATCACCGCACGCACGTCGTGATCGGCAGCGCCGGCGACGGCAATCACCACGTCGCCGACGCGGGCCGACACCCGCACTTGCCCGATCAGGTCCGGCCCGGTCAGCGCCGCGGCGGGCAGGGCGGGTTTCCCAACGATCACCGGGTGAACGAATTCGACCGCGATGTGCTGGGCGTGCGGTGAGAAGGTCGGCGCGATGCACCACATGGTTGCTCCGGTTGAGAACCGTTGCGCCAGTGCCAGAGAGGCATTCGCAAGGTCTGCTGCCAGCTCCGGTGCCATCGCGGGACGTGCCGTCGCGGTCACGATGCCGCCTCCTGGTCACCGAAGACGCCGTATTCGCGCATCGTTGCGAGCGTCAGCTGGGCTGACTCTTCGTCGATGCGGGTGAGCGCGAAACCGGCGTGCACGATGGTGTAGTCACCCACCGCCAGATCGGGAAGATAGGCCAGGCACGCGGTTTTGACCTGATCGCCGAAGGCGACCGTCGCGAACCGCCCACCGGCGGGGACATCCCAGATCTCGGTGATCCGCCCCGGAATCCCTAAACACATTCTGTGGTCCTTCCGGTTGTTTCGTCGGTTCCGCCGGATTCCTCCAGCGCCGTCAGCGTCGATATCGCCGCTTGGCCCAGTGCCAGCCCACCGTCGTTGGGCGGAACGACGCGATGGGTGAGGACAGTGAAGCCCGCGTCGTCGAGTAGTTGACGGCATTCCTGCAGCAGCAACACATTCTGGAACACCCCGCCGGTCAGTCCGACGGTCTGCGTGTTACCCGCGACACGGCTGACCACATCGGCAACGGCCGCCGCGACGGCGTGATGGAACTCCGCAGCCAGGTCCGCCGGTTCTGCACCGTCGCGCAGCGCGCCGACCAGGGCCGCGATCATCGGTTTCGGGTCGATGATCCCGTCTGCACCGACGTCCATCCGCAACGGGACTCTGGCCGGCCGTTCACCGACGGATGCCGCCAGCACTTCGAGCTCGATCGCGGCTTGACCCTCGTAATCTATGTGCTGGCGCACCTCGAGCAGTGAGGCCACCGCGTCAAAGAGCCGACCCATGCTCGTCGTCGTCGCGCAGCCGCGGCCCGTGGCGAATTGCGAACGCAACAGTCGTAATTCGGCAGCGTTGGCAGCCCGGACTGGAGCTATATCGGGTGTCCACCGCACCCGGGCGTGCCACAGGTGGGCCAGCGCCATCCGCCATGGGTTGCGCACCGCGGCGTCGCCGCCGGCCAGCGGCACTTCGGCGAGGTGCCCGACTCGAGTGAATCGATGGCTGTCTTCGCCGAGCCGCAGGATTTCGCCGCCCCACACGGTGTCGTCGCATCCATAACCGGTGCCGTCGAACGCGACGCCGATGATGGGTTCGCCCAGCATTCCGTGTTCGGCCAACAGCGATACCACATGGGCGTGATGGTGCTGGATGAGATCGAGCGGACGGTCACCGGTGTTGTGCTCGGCCCAATTTCGCGTCACATAGCGTGGATGCAAGTCGGCGGCCAGCCGCACGGGCTGTCCTCGCATCTCGCAGAGCTGGCGCACCGAGTGTGTGAACGCTTTCAGTGTGGCGACGGTACCCATGTCGCCGATGTGCGCCGAGCAGTACGCCCGCCGACCATCAGTGAGGCAGAAAGTGTTCTTGAGCTCCCCGCCGACCGCAAGCACCGGTGGACTGTCCACGCCGAGGTCGATAGGGAGCGGCGCATAACCGCGGGAGCGCCGGATCGGCAATTCCCGATCATCGAGCACCCGCACCACCGAGTCGTCGCACGGCACATGGATCGGCCGGTTGTGGTCGAGCACCACATCGGCGAGTGCCGCCACCCGCTTGGCCGCGTCGTCATCGGTGTAGCAGATAGGTTCGTCGGAACGGTTGGCGCTGGTCAACACGATCGCTTGGGGTGGGTCCGTCTCCGAGCCGGGTACGGCGGCCAACAACAGGTGATGAATCGGCGAATACGGCAGCATCACGCCGATGAGCGGGTTACCGGGCGCCACACCGGCGGCGACCGGTGCGTCGCTTCTGCGTCGCAGCAACACGACCGGCCGGGCCGGGCTGGACAGCACCGCTGCCTCGGCGTCATTGAGTTCGGCGTAGCGACGCGCGACGTCGAGGTCACCCACCATGACGGCGAAGGGCTTGCCGCGACGTGCTTTTCGCTGCCGCAATCCCGCGACGGCGGCGCAGTTGTCGGCCGCGCAGGCGAGGTGATAGCCGCCGATGCCTTTGATGCCGACGATCGCGCCGTCGGCCAGTGCGCGCTGGCTGGCCGCCAGGGCCGCGTCGACCGGGGTGATGTGAACGCCGCTGCCGGCGAACCACAGCGACGGCCCGCAGTCCGGGCACGCGATGGGCTGCGCGTGGAACCGGCGATCGGCCGGGTCGTGGTACTCAGCGGCGCAGCGATCGCACATCGCGAAGTCCGCCATGGTGGTCGAGGGCCGGTCGTAGGGGAGTTCGCGGATGATCGTGAAACGCGGACCGCAGTTGGTGCACGTGACGAACGGGTGCCGGTAGCGCCGGTCGGACGGATCGAAGAGTTCGGCTACGCACTCGTCGCAGACCGCGATGTCGGCCGGAATCGGGGTGGGCGCGGCGCCGGCGGTGCGGCTGGCGACGATGTGAAAATCGTTGTCCCCGCGCCGTTGTGCGATGAGTTCGGTGCAGGTCACGTCGCTGATCACCGCCAGTGGTGGAGCATCGGTGAGGAGGCGGTGGCCGAATTCGGTGACCGTGGTCGGGGCGCCCTGGACCTCGATGAAGACGGCCGCCGAGTCGTTGCCCACGAAACCCGACAATCCCAGTTCGGTGGCCACCCGGTGGACGAAGGGGCGGAAGCCGACTCCCTGGACCACTCCGGTCACGGTGAAACGGCGCCGCTGCGACGGCTCGAGTGCAGCGGGCGCTGGCGCGTGGATCACGATCTGCGCCATATGATGATCCGGTTGTTGCCCGAGTCGGCCACCGCCAGGCGGTCACCGTGCAGCCAGATCCCGTACGGCCAGCACAGCGAATCGTGAGTGACAGCGCTCCAGCGGTTTTCGCCATTGGCTTCGAAGGTCGGCTGCGCCAGGACATAGTCGGCCGGTCGGCCGCCGGAGGGCACCCCGTCCCAAAGCAGGACGCGGTTGTTGGCGGTGTCGGCGACTGCCAGACGGTCGCCGTAGCTTGTGTCCATGCAGACCGCGTAGGGGAAGCGGAGCCGGTTGCCCTGCTGCGGTCCGTACGGCCATTCACCGGCGGTGAAGAAGTCGGGCTGGCCGAGGACCATCGCGGCTGGCTGATCGGTGCCCGGCTCGGGGGACCAGCCGAGCACTCGGTGATCGCCGGCGTCGGCGACGAGCAGCAGTGCGTCACAACCGCTGATGCTGTGTGGCCACCGGAAGCTGGCCGGGCCGACCCGATCGCCTCGGTTCTCTTCGCGGCTGGAGCTGTCGGGCTGGCCGAGCACGATGTCGGCGGGCTGGCCGGGCTCGGGCAGGCCGCCGTCCCAGCCAAGCACCCGCCGGTTGCCTGTATCTGCGACCCAGAATACCGAACCGACGATCGCGACGCCGAACGGCCAATACAGCGACGAGGCCGAACACTCGCCTCCGGTGTTCGGCTCGACGTCGGAGAAGTTCTGCTGGCCGAGCACCAGATCCGGTGCCGTCCAGTTGGTGTCGGGGACACGATCCCAAACGAGGATGCGGTGATGCCACGCGTCGGCGACGATGAGCCGCCCGTCGTGGATGAGCACGCCGGTGGGCAGGTTCATCCCGTTAGCGGGGCCACGTCCGGTCGCGGCACGCCCCTCGGTGGTGCCATCAGGTTGCCCCAGTACCACATCGGCGGGCTGCTCGTCGCGGGTGGGAAGACCGTGCCAGATCAGCACCCGATGGTTACCCGAGTCGGCCACCACGAGATGCTGCTCGTCGAAGAACACCCCGCGCGGGGAGTACATCCACGCCAAGGTCGGGTTGGCCGCCGGCAGCGCCAGGCCGCCCGGCGCCGGTGCGCCCAGCCACACTTCCGGCACCCAGCCACCGCGAAGTTCGACCCCGACGGGTGCATCAGGGCGTGGTCTCGCTGGCGCCAGACTGGCCCGCACGGTCAGACTGGTCATGTCCCGACCCGGATCCAGATCTGCCCGTTGTCGACACGCAGCGGCAACTGCTCGAGTTGCGCGGCCGGCGCGGACAGGCACTCCCCGGACGCGGCGTCGTAGCAGAACCCGTGCCATGGACACGTCAGCGTGCCGTTGGCGGTGTCGAGCACAGCGTTGTCCAAAGGCAAAGCCTCGTGCGCGCATTCGTTGACATATGCGCTCAGTTGCTGACCGAGGTTGACCACTATCACCGAGACCTGCTCGCCGGAGTTGGGTGCGGTCAGTTGCACCGCAAGCAGATCACCATCGGGCACGTCGGCGGCCGGCCCTGCCTCTGCCCAGCCCTCCTCGACGGGATGACGGGGGGAAAACAAGGAGTCCGCCGAAATCAGTGTCGGCTCGGGCTCGTTGGGCAACACCTCTACCCCGGTGACCGAGGAGACGCTCTCGACGAGCGCCTTCTCCACCAGGTTTCGCAGTGTCACCGAAGACATCGAGCACCCATTGCAGGCGCCCTGCAAGCGCACGAACGCGGTTCCGTCCTCAATGCGCACCAGCGTGACGTCACCACCATGGCCTTGCAGTTGGGGCCGCACCGCGTTAAGCGCCTTGGTGGCCTGTGTCATCGGGTCCGGCCGGACGATCTCGTGCAGCGAAAGCAGCAGGTGCACAACGGGATCCTCGACGAGGTCGAAGAGCACCTGCCGAGCGGCCTCGTCTGCCCGCATGCTACGGACGATCGCCACCAGCCCGGCCCGATGGATCGCTTCGATGGCCTCTTTGAGTTCCTCAGCGACCGCGCGCGCCGACGGGTCGAGCGTCTGCAGCGCCCCGGTGGCCTCGTCGACCCGCTTCGCGAGCTCTTCGAAGCTGAGATCAGGCGCCGGCTCGGCGGTTGGACGAGGCTGTGCGACCTCGGACACGGCTGTGGACATCACGGCCTCCCGGTTTCATCGGTGGAAAGCACACGCTGGCGGGCGATTTCGTCGAGTACGCCGCGCACGGCGCGCACCGAGTCGTTGTCGCCCAGTTCTTCGAACAGGAAACGCGCCTCGTACAACTTGGCCTTGGCGTCGTCGAACACGCCAAGGTGGGCAAGAACATTGCCCTGATTGGCCAGCACTCTGGCCCGCCCGATTGGATCGCTGGCACGGTCACGGGTCTGTAGCACCGCCTCGTACACCTCGACGGCTTCGATGAGGTTTTCCTGGTGATGGCGCGACGGTGTGTACACCAGGGAATTGGCAAGATTGAGCTGCACGCTTGCCCATTGCTGCGGATGCTCCTCGCGGGTGTAGACCGTCAGAGCCGAGCGCAGCGACTGTGCGGCCACGCCAAGGCGCAGCTGGCTGGAGGCTTCGACCATCGGCATGGTCAGGTATGCCGCTGCCAAGCCCGCGTGTGCGGCGGCCCACAACATTGGTGCGTCGGAGCGCCTGACGAGCTGCAGCGCCGAATGGTAGTGAGGGATCGCCGTGGCGAGCAGTTCGGGACGTTGTTCGGCCTGTTCGTGGAGGACACCGGCCAGACACATGTGGATTTCGGCGCGTGCTATCCGCAGCCCATCGGCACCGTCGAGAGCTGACAGTGAGTTCTGTAGCCGTGTCACGCTGGCGGCATCGCCGATGTCCCGGCAGATCCCGCCGGCCGCGCCCAGAAGAGTCCCCGCCAACGGTGACGACACTGGCGCGGCGGCGGCCGCCGCGCGGTCGAGCAAATCGATGGCCGTTTGGAAATCGTTCTCAGCGAGGGCGTGGCCTGCTTCGGTCGACAGTACAGCTGCGGCGATCTCGCCGTCGGCACTGTCGGAACGCGGCGGTGTATCCGTGCGTCCCAGCGCGAACAACACCACGTCCACCAGGATCGCGAACTCGCCCAGTTCTCGGCGAAGCTTGTCGGGGTCCACGCTGTCGGGGTCCAGAACGAAGCGGTTGTAGGTGGCTACCGGATCGACATGGTTCTGCAATTCCGCGATGGCGGCGTCACGCTCGCCAGCGGCGGCCAGTTCGTGTGCGCGCAGGCTCGGTGGCCAGCTTTCGGGCAGGCGTCCAGCCAGGATCGCCTCCCGCGCATCTTGGCTGTCCTCGCCCGCAGGGAACAGCATGTACCCCAGTGGCAGCGGGAACAGCCCCACTGGTTGCGGCCGCGGGGCCAACCGCCCGCTGTCAGAAAAATGCTCGCCCGCAGCGGATGTGGAAGTCGTCAATGCTTCAGCCATTCAGTGGTCCCCTGACATCACGTTCTGCAGCCCGCTTGATCATCCGGGCCGACAACTCGGCGCGGGCTTTAGTCGGGTGGGTGTCGATGCGCTTGCGCACGATGCCGTCGGCGAATACCACCACGATGTCAACGGCCCAGCGCCCGCGCTCTTCTACCAGCACGGTGTCGACACTGAGCGCTTCATCGGCCGAGCTGTCCTCGCGGCGTTGGGTACGCGGCAGCATTATCTGTTCGTCGTCCGCACCGCCACCGTGATGGTTGGTCTGCGGGTCGATGTCGGGTTGCTCGGCCACCATCGTCACTTCCGCTGCTCCAACGGAATCCGCAACGCGCCGTGGTCGGCGTCCCACAACGCGCGACGTTCGCCGGTGGGAATAACGTCACGGAGCAGTTCGCGAACCAGTAGCGCACGATCGCCGGCCGCGTTGCGCTGCTTGAGTAGCAGCCCACCGCTGCGTGGCCCGCGCAGCGGCAGCAGCCATAGCTGATCGTCGCGGACTGCGCCGACGGCGACGTGGGCGGGAAAATGTGCCGCCGACAGCGCGGCACTCAACCGCAGATAGCCGTCTTCGGTGAACTGCACGGTGAGGTCGTCTGGATCGCTAGGGTCTGACGGCCGCAGCGGCGAGATGTAGTCAGCTTCAACGATGTCGATCACCTTCTCCATGGCAGCGGTCACTTCAGGCGAAAGGTCGGCGCCCATGGCCACGTTGGCGGCTTCGATGAGAAACACGGTGATGTCGGAAGGGCACGCGTCGGCTAACGCCCAGCGCGCGAACGCGATTGCGTGGTCCCATCTGAACGAGTGGGTGTGCAGGCCCTGCAGCGGAGGCAGCTCGGCCAACTCCGCACCAGGGACCCGGTATACGGTGCCCGGCGTGGCGCCGGTCGCCGAGGCGTCGATGATCACGACGCGCTCGGCGCCACGCATCTGGAAGGCGACGTCCATTCCAGCCGTGCCGCCGTCGACCAGGCGCAGCCCGTCGGGCATACCGCGTTCCCACAAGTGCCGCACCAGGATTGGGCCCACTCCGTCGTCGCCGCGTAACAGGTTGCCGCAGCCGACGACGAGGACGGCGCAACCCGGGGGGTCGAGCGCGAGGTCAGACCCCCCGGGTTGCGCGGTCTCGTCAGAGGTGGTTGACGTCGGAATCACACCATTCCGTTGATGACGAACTTCGACAGTTCACGCCCGGTCTTTCCGTCGTAGGCGTGCACGGTGCACACCAGGCAGGAGTCGAAGCTGCGGGCCACATGACCCAACTCCACGGGGTCCTGCGGATCCACGATCGGCGATCCCACCAGGGCCTTCTCGATCGGACCGAGTACCTCCTTGCCGTCGCGTGGGCCGATGTTCCATGCCGTCGGGGTGACAACCTGATAGTTCTTGATCTTGTTGTCCTCGATGACGATCCAGTCCGACAGCGACCCACGGGCCGCCTCGGTGGAGCCGAAACCCATGCCCTCGGCGTGCTCAATGGGCTTGGTGTAGAAGCTCTCCTTCAAGTCGAGCTGGTTGAGCCATTCGCGCGACCACTTGTAGTACTTGGGCGCCTCATGCATCCGGGCCAGCTGACGCACGAACACACTCGGGCCGATCTTGTTGTAGAGATCGACGAACAACGGGTCGTTGTCCTGATGCGGTCCCGCGCCGGGGCCGCCTGCGGCCATCCGCCGCGCGAGCGGGCCGGCCTCCAGCGGAATGTGGCCGGACCCTGGCACGTCGTACCTGGGCGACTTCGCCCAGCTGTACTTGCCCTGCTTGCGGCCCTCTTCGGGGTCGACTGGGATCGTCTCACCTTCGAACGGATGTAGCGCTCCGGTGCCTTCGTAGAACGAGTGGGTCACGTCTTCACGCACCCTCGCCTGGTCGAACTCGGACCACTTGCCGCCGGCGAAGATTCCGGACCGCCCGATCAGCGCCGCGTTTCGTCCGTCGATGGTCGGGTTCTCATACAGCGACGGCTCGAAGTAGGTGCCGGTGGCGATGTAGTTGCCGACGCCGCGGCCGTACTTGTCGAGGCCGACGTCAAGACAGAAGCGGATGAAGAACCCGCAGTCGCTGTTGTGTTGGGCTTCATTCTCGTCGACCCACTCCAGCACGTCTTCCCACGTCTTGTTGGCCAGCCAGCGGTCGACGGAGCAGCCGAGCCACTGCTTCTCTAGCCAGTTGTCCTTCCAGTGCTCGAGGATCGCGATCGAGCGGGTGACATCGGAGAGTGTAGGTGCGCACATCACCCCGCCGGGCACCATGAAGCTGGAGTGCGGCCACTGCCCGCCGAAGATCGCGTACACCTCAACGGGTTTGGCCGACAGCACCACACCAGGTTGGTAACTCGTGCCGACATACGGGGCGAACCGGCGCACTGAATCGGCGTAGAGCTTGGACTTCGCGTAGTTCTTATTGGTCAGGTCAATCGCGAACAGTGCGTAGAAATACCGCGGAATCGATTGCAGCGTCTCGGCTGCCTGACAGATGTTGCGCACCAACGTAGCGTTGGGCGGCACATGGGTGCGCCACGCGGTGTCCAGCGCATAGGCCGACTTGTAGAGGTGGCTGCCTCCGCAAATACCGCAGATGCGTGGTGTGACCACCAGCCCGGCCTGTGGGTCCTTGCCCTGCAGGATGATTTCGAAGCCACGAAACATCGCGGCCTCCGTCCATGCCGAGGTAACAACCCCGTCTTCGATCGTGACGCGCACGTCGAGGTCGCCCTCGACGCGCCCGAGGGGGCTGACGAACAAGTCTAACGCGGTCATTCGGTGTGTCCTTTCAACGACTTTCAGGCTGGGCTGTTGGAAGCGCGGGGGCTAGACGACGAACATGTCTTCTTTGGCCCATTGCGGCGCCGCGATCCGCGCGGCGGCCGCATGCGCCATGTAGGTGAGATGGTCGCTGCCCTCCGGGACTTCCTTGGGGATCATCCCGCTGACCTTCTGGGTTTTGAACACTGTGCCCGGGGCGAGGTCGAAATGGGGGAACTCGGGTTCGGTGCAGCCCAGGCAGGGCATGCCGGCGCGAGTCTTCGATGACTGGCGGTTCCAGAGGATCCGGTTGCACGGCGAGTGCGTCATCGGGCCGCGGCAGCCGAACTCGTAGAACAGGCAGCCGGTGCGGGTACCTTCCCCGAACGACAGCGTCGACTGCTTGTACTCGAAGAATTGGACACGGGTGCAACCGGTTTGGGTGAACGTCTTGAAAAACGTTTCGGGCCGGTGCAATTCATCCAGGGTGATGTCGCCGGCACGGCCGGTGGCCAGCGCGACGATGATTTGGGTGATCCAGTCCGGGTGCGCGGGACAACCGGGGATGTTGATGACCGGCAGGCCCATCTTGGAGCGGAAGTCGGGGCCAAGGAACCCGCCCTTGCCGCGCTTGTGAAACTGCAGGCCCGTCGACGCCGAAGGATTGGGCTCTGTCGCGGGGATGCCTCCCCAACAGGCGCAGTCGCCGATCGCGACGACGATCTGGGCGGCCGCGCACAGATCAGTGACCCAGTCCTTCATGGGCCGGTCGGCGAACATGTCCATGCGGCCGGTGCCGTTGGGTGCCTCGATGACCGAGCCCTCGAACACGAAGATGTCCAGGGGCCGCTCGCCGCGGGCGCAGTCCCAGAACACTTTCTGGGCATTATTACCCAGTTCGAGGCCGAGCGACGGATGCCACAACAGGTCGAGTCCGAAGTCGACGATCAGGTCGACGACATTGGGTTCCTCGGCGTTGAGGAACGACATCGTGTTGCCGCTGCACGCGCCTCCTTGTAGCCAGAGCACAGACGCCATGAAAATTCCTCTCAATACTTCCGATTGCGCGGATGGGCTGGTTTCGAGTACCGGGGTTATACCGTTGCGTGCCGGGCAGTTCCGCCCTTCTTCGGCGGTTCTGGTGGAGCGAGCCTTCTACCGAAGGCGCGAGCGATCTGAATCATGAATCCCAAACCGCGTGATACGTCGGGATCTTTCGTCACACGCATCAGGGCGAAGACGCCCTTGGGACCGCGTGGATCGGCGGCCGCGGCTTGCTTGCCCTCCAGGAGGGCGTGTCCGATCTCTGCGAGTACATCAGCGGTCTGGGGGTCGGTCAGCGGGGAGCGCAGCAGCCTGTCGAGTGCGGGTGTGGCGTCGACGGCGGCCGCCGACAGTCGGGTGATGGTGTCGCTGAGTGCGGCGAGATCTACGCTCGGCCAGGGGCGCTGACCGTTGCCGGCCGCGGCGAGGTTCCTGACCTCTGCGACACCGGATGCCAGGTTGTCACCGATGACGTCCGCGCGACGCAATAGCCCGTCGAGACCGACGATGATCGTTGCCAACAGGTCGGCGTGGTCGAGAATCAGCGAAAGCGACGAAGCGATCCCCGGATCGTCGAGCCGGGCGATCACCTCGTCCCCGGGCGACTCGGCGACGAGCGCATCGGTGTCAAAACTGTCGATCAGCGAAGCATGTGCGGCCACTCAATTCCTCCTGCGCCGATGTGTCGATGGTCACAGACGCTAGCCGCGTGTGAGCATTCGGCCTATCGCTTTCGCGCAGCGGCTGTCAGAATTACGCAAACTTATGTGCGTAGATGCGCTCAATACGCCCAGGAGACTTGAATGATCGCCGCGAACCTTACAACAAATTGTCAATCCGCTGGGTGCTGTAGGGCGGGGCGGAGCTGATGTCCCGCCTGGCCAGGCTCGGTTTCATCGACACCCGCCGCACCGGCGATCCGGTGCGGCGCAAGGTCCGTTCGCGGGGCGTGCCGCCGGCGCTGGCAAACCACGAGATCTTCTACACCGAGAGCATCCGGGAGGCCGGATCTTTGCTCAGTCGGGCGCTGGCACCAGGCTGGATCACCGTGCACGAGGACGTGTCTGGGTTCGCGGCCACGATGCATGGGGTGCGGCTGCGCAACGTCAGCATGCTCTATCTGGACCTCCATGTGCGTTCGACCCTCGAGATCCCCGCCTTGGGCCGGTATTTCGCCGTGCACATGCCGATGAACGGGCGCGCGGCTTGCACCCACAGTGGGCACGAGTTCGAGGCGAACACCATCATGGCGCTGGTCACGAGCCCAACGACGTCTCTGACCATGCAGTTCGACGACGACTCGCCGCAGTTGTTGATCCGCATCGAGGAGCAGGCGCTGCTGGACTACCTCACGCGACTGCGGGGCCGACGACTGTCTGGGCCGTTGGTGTTTCATCCCGAATTCGACCTGGCCAGTGATGTGGCCGTGCGCTGGCATGCCGCCGTTCAGCTGCTACACACCGAGGTCTATCACGCAGGCTCGTTGGTACAACTTGGTCATGGCATCAGTGGAATCGAGGAGCTGCTGATGAATAGCCTTCTGCACATCCAGCCGTCGAACTATCACGAAGAGTTCATGCGGCCGGTAACCGATCCGGGCCGCAGGGTGGTGCAGGAAGCGATCAGCTACATCGACGCACATCTGGCCGAACAGATCACGATGGAGTCGATCGCCCGCAACGTCCACATGAGCGTCCGCTCAATCCAGCAGGGTTTTCGCGAGGAATTGGGACAGTCGCCGATGACCTATGTCCGCGATCAGCGGCTGGAGCGGGTGCACGCCGAACTCGCCGATGCCCTGCCGAGCGACGGGGTGACGGTGACCGACGTGGCGACCCGTTGGGGGTTCAATCACCTCGGTAGCTTCGCGGTCGAATACCGGAAACGATGGGGAATGACCCCGTCAGAAACGTTGCGACAGTAGGGCGGCGATGCGTGTATGGTCGCGTCTGACTCGAGGAGGCCAACGGTGCATGAACTCTCGATATGCAACTCGATGGTCGGCATCGTCCGGGAGCACGCGGCGGGCAGAGAGGTCCGCGCCGTGCACGTGCGAATTGGGGCGATGCGCCAAATCGTGCCTGACACCCTGATTTACTGCTGGTCTCTGGTCACCGAAAGCTCCGATCTCGAGGGTGCCGAGCTGCAGGTGGAGCGCATCCCCGCCAAGATTCGGTGCACCGGTTGCGGCCACGAGCAAGTGCTCGACGCGCTCACCATGACGTGCACATCCTGCTCCGGGCATGCGGTCGATTTGGTCGAAGGCGACGAATTCCTCATCACTTCACTCGATTTGGCAGGGGTGTAACGGCATGGGCAGATTCCACCGTCACGATGATGGTCGCGATCATCACCACGACCACAACCACGAGCACTCGCATCACCACGATGAGTCCACCGCCGCCCACGAGCACGGTGATCACTCCGGTTACGCGACGCAGACCGAGCGGATCGTGGTGCTCGAGCGGATCTTCGAAGAGAACGACCAAACCGCGGCCGCCAATCGCAGTGACTTCGACGATGCAGGTCTGACGGCCGTGAACTTGATGTCCTCTCCCGGCGCAGGGAAGACCGCTGTTCTTCGGGAGACCCTGCGCCAGCTGTATGACCGACTGCGCGTCGGTATCATCGAGGGCGATATCGAGACCAGTATCGACGCGGACCGGCTCAGCGGCTTCGGCGCTCATATCTCGCTGATCAACACCGCCAACGGATTCGGGGGCGAATGCCACCTCGACGCGCCGATGGTTCGCTCCGCCCTGCCGCGGCTGCCGCTGATCGACCTCGACCTGCTGCTGATCGAAAATGTCGGAAACTTGGTGTGCCCGGCTGAATTCGACGTCGGAGCGCACGCCAGCGCCATGGTCTACTCCGTCACCGAAGGTGAAGAGAAACCACTGAAGTACCCGGTGATGTTTCGATCCGCCGACCTTGTCATCGTCAACAAAGTGGATCTGATCCCGCACCTGGACTACGACCTGTCGGCGTTCTATGCCAACCTGAACGCGGTCAATCCCGGCGTGGCGGTGATCGAGACGAGCGCCCGGACCACTCTGGGGATCGACAAATGGTGTAGGTGGCTGTCCGACTTACACCGGAAGACGCACGCCGCGACGGCGACCGGCTGAGAGCGCTCGAAAACGACAGCCACCCTGGTGCCCACCCAGGAGGGGGATGGCGCGTCGCAAGTACCCGGGCAACCTTTAGGGCATGTTTGCCGATCGCACCACATTGGTGCAGTTTCTGATTGAAGAACGCCGGCGTCACCCCAACGCCTCCGGCGACCTCAACGGCCTGATTCTCGATGTCGCGCTCGCCTGCAAGGCGATTTCGAACCGTGTCGCGGCCGGCGCGCTGGCCGGGGTACTGGGTTCGGCGGACCACACCAACGTCCAGGGTGAGGTGCAACAGAAGCTGGATGTGTTGGCCAACGAATACTTTCTGCGCGCCACCGAGTGGGGTGGTCGTGTCGCCGGGATGGTGTCCGAGGAGCTCGACGAGCCCTACCGGCTGCCAACCGAACACCCCAGGGGCAAGTACCTGCTGTTGTTCGATCCGCTCGACGGTTCATCAAACATCGACGTCAATGTGTCGGTTGGCAGCATCTTTTCGATACTGCGGGCGCCGCAACCCGGCTCGGACCCTGAACCGCAGGACTTTCTGCAGCCCGGCTGTGAGCAGGTGTGCGCCGGATATGCGATCTACGGGCCGTCGACGATGCTTGTGCTTACGGTCGGAACCGGGGTGCACACGTTCACCCTCGACCCGTCCCTCGGAGAATTCTTCCTGACCCGCGAAAAGATCCAAATCCCGTTGAGCACCAAAGAATTCGCTATCAATGCCTCAAATCAGCGATTCTGGGAGCCGGCCGTACAGCGCTATGTGCAGGAGTGTCTCGCCGGCCGCTCGGGGCCCCGGCAAAAGGACTTCAATATGCGCTGGGTCGCCTCGCTGGTGGCTGAAACCCACCGGATCCTCACCCGTGGAGGAGTTTTCCTGTATCCGCGTGATTCGCGACAGCCTGTCAAGCCGGGACGGTTGCGACTGCTATACGAGGCGAATCCAGTGGCGTTTCTCATCGAGCAAGCCGGCGGCGCAGCCAGTACTGGGCGACAACGTCTCCTCGACGTGGTTCCCACCGACGTGCACCAGCGTGTCTCGTTCGTGTTCGGTGCTCGCGAGGAGGTCGCACTCATCGAGGATTACCACGGCGAATCCTATGAGCTGGCCTCCAAATTGCCGCTCTACGGCACCCGCGGCCTGTTCCGTCCCGCGGCGGTCTGACCCTCGTGTCACGCAAACACCCGATCGTCTCGGTCACCGGGTCCTCGGGCGCGGGCACTACCTCTGTGATGCGCACCTTTCAGCAGATCTTTCGCCGTGAGGGGGTCAACGTTGCCTACGTCGAGGGCGACAGCTTTCATCGCTTCGATCGCCTCGAAATGAAGGCGGCGATCGCCGAGGCGCATGCCCGAGGTGACCACACGTTTAGTCACTTCGGACCGGAAGCGAACCTTTTCGAGGAGCTCGAAGAGCTCTTCCGCAGCTACGCCGAGTCAGGCACCGGCACGTTCCGCAAGTACCTGCACGACGAAGAAGAAGCCAAGCCCCACAAGCAGAAGCCCGGCACCTTCACGCCGTGGGAGCAGTTGCCGGAGGGCACCGACATGCTGTTTTACGAGGGCCTGCACGGTGCGATTGTGACCGACACGGCCAACGTCGCCCGTCATGCGGATCTCCGCATCGGAGTGGTGCCGGTGCTCAACCTCGAGTGGATTCAGAAGCTGCACCGCGACAAAGTCGTTCGCGGTTACACATCTGAGGCGGTCACCGACACCATCCTGCGCAGAATGCCGGACTACGTGAACTACATTTGCCCACAGTTCTCCAACACCGATGTCAACTTTCAACGAGTCCCGGTGGTTGATACGTCGAACCCGTTCATAGCCAGGACCATTCCGACGGCAGACGAATCGATGTTGATCATCCGATTCCGTGATCCGCACGGCATCGACTTCCCCTATCTGCTGTCGATGCTGCACGACTCGTTCATGTCGCGACCAAACACCATCGTGTGCCCCGGCGGCAAGATGGATCTCGCCATGCAGCTCATCTTCACCCCGATGATCCTGCGACTGGTCGACCGGCGAAACGCTGAAGTCCGTAACGCCGACTTGGTCAGCCGCTGAGCAATTGTCGACGCAGTGAGATCATCCTTGCGAACACCGTTGTCCGCGCGGGAATGGACACACGTGGGGTGCATGGCCGCCACGATCATTGCGCTGCATCTCGTTGGCTGGACCACCTTGGTGGCGCTCGTGGCGCCGCAACACCTCAGCGTTGGCGACCGGGCGCTGGGCGTCGGCGTCGGGCTCACCGCATACACACTTGGCTTGCGGCATGCTTTTGACGCCGATCATATTGCGGCCATTGACAACACCACCCGCAAGCTGATGAGCGACGGGCAACGCCCGCTGACCGCCGGATTCTACTTCTCCCTTGGACATTCCACGGTGGTATTCGTCCTGGCGTTGCTGCTCTCCATCGGGATACGAACGGTTGCCGGCCCCGTCGTTAGCAGTTCTTCGGCACTACATCACTACACCGGCCTGATCGGCACCGCTGTCTCCGGAGTTTTCCTGTATCTGATCGCCAGCATCAACTTGGTGGTGCTGTTCGGGATCGTCCGGATATTCGCCCAGATGAGGCACGGCGGCCACGACGAAGACGAGCTCGAGCAGCAGCTGAATAGTCGTGGGTTTCTCAACCGGTTCTTCCGCCGCTTCACAGGATCCATCCACAGCTCTTGGCAGATGTACCCGATCGGAGTGTTGCTCGGGCTGGGCTTTGATACCGCCACCGAGGTCGCCCTGCTGGTGCTGGCCGGCACCAGCGCCGCAGCCGGACTGCCCTGGTACGCGATCCTGTGCCTGCCGGTCTTGTTTGCAGCCGGTATGAGCCTGCTCGACACCATCGATGGCTCGTTCATGAACTTCGCCTACGGCTGGGCCTTTTCTCAACCTGTGCGCAAGGTCTATTACAACATCACCGTTACCGCGCTGTCGACAGTGATCGCACTCACTGTCGGCAGCATCGAACTGTCGGGCTTGCTTGCCGACCAATTCGGTTGGACCGACGGACTCTGGAAATGGCTCCGCAGCATCGACTTGAACGCTGTCGGGTTTGTCATTGCAGCTGTGTTCATCTTGACATGGGCTGTGGCGTTATTGGTTTGGCGCTTCGCGCGCATCGAGGAGCGGTTCAGCCCGGCGGTTGAGGACTAGCGGCGCGCCTCTACCGGGAAAGTGCGCGCACAACGATCTCGGCGGTGAGTTGAGCAGTGAAGTGCCGCGATTTTCGCGGGCCCGCCAGCTCCACAAGCCGGAACTCCCCGTGAACATATCGTCTACTTGCACGGGCGACGCCGTGCGCTGCCCGTGTACTGACCAGGGCGGTGGTATCGACTTCCACTGCCGGGCAATGCTTGTCGCGGATCACACCGCCATCGTTGGGCACTCGAGGGTGGCCGCAATCGACCACGACCAAACCTGTGAATCGCTCGCGGTAGGTGGCGGCAAGGTCCCAAGCCAGCTCGCCGCCGGCCCCGTCACCCACAAGCAGCCCCCCGGCCGCTTTGAGCCGATCCAAAATGCCGATGATTGCCTTTGAGCTCAGCCCCTCATGCGTTGGGAGGACAACCGTGCGGAACATGGCTACATGCAGGCGCTCGCGGACGATGTCGTAGGAGTCCGTCGTGTCCGGCGTTCCGTCAAACATAATGACGACGCGGCCCTTGTCCGGACCCGACAGTCTCACCGGCACCTGGAATCCGTCAATCGCATCAACGTGATACAGCGATTGGCGGTGTACGGGTAGCGATGCATTGATCATGGTCATCCGTAGCGGTGCCCGGGCGGCTGTCGAGTGGCGTAGGCGAAGGTGGTGTAGCCGATACGCCGATCGGATCCTTCGGCGCGATCGAGCCGGAAGCCGGGCTCCTCGGCCGGGCGTTGCACGATGAACGAGAACGCAGTTGTTTGCCGGCCCAGGCGGGCATCGTAAGCGTTCAGGCGGACGTACGCCGTGGGATATGCGCTGCGGCAAGCGTTAACCTCCAATAGCACACCGGCGGCATCCTTGAGGTCGAACATCGGCAGCCCCCACATCTCCCAATACACGTTGCGCGGATGGGCGTCGTCGGTGAATTCCACCGACAGCGGCCAGTTATTGGCTAGCGCATAGTTGATCTGGGCCGTTATCTCCTCGTCGGTGAAGTCCGGCAGGTAAGAGAAGGTGCCCTGGGTGATGCGCATGTGGTCTCCGATCGGGGGTCAGGAATGAGTGGGTGTCGCGACGACGTCGGGGGTATCGGTGGATTCGTAGTTGAAGGAGATGTCACCCCACGTGGCCAGAGCGACGTCGAGCGGGCGGTTGTTGGACGCGGCCTTCTTGAGGATTTCCGGGCCCTCCTTGTAGAAGTCGCGACCCTCGTTGCGCGCCTTGATCATCGCCTCTAGTGCGACCCGGTTGGCTTCAGCGCCCGCCGCGATTCCCATTGGGTGACCGATGGTGCCGCCGCCGAACTGCAGGACGACGTCTTCGCCCAGATAGTGCAGCAACTGGTGCATCTGGCCGGCGTGAATACCGCCTGATGCCACCGGCATGACGCCGGGCATCGATGCCCACTCTTGGTCGAAGTACAGGCCCTTGACAGGGTCTGCGGCGATGCTGTCGAGCCGCAGCGTGTCATAGAAACCGGCAATGGCGTTGGGGTCCCCTTCAAGCTTGCCGACGACTGTTCCCGCGTGGATGTGGTCGACACCGGCCAGCCGCATCCACTTCGAGATCACCCTGAAGCTGATGCCGTGGGACTTCTGGCGGGTGTAGGTGCCGTGTCCGGCACGGTGCAGATGCAGCAGAACGCCATTGGCGCGAGCCCAGTTAGCCATCGACTGGATCGCGGTGTAGCCAATCGTCAAGTCGACCATCACGACCACCGATCCGAGTTCCTTGGCGAAATCGGCCCGCTCATACATCTGCTCCATCGTCCCAGCGGTGACATTGAGGTAGTGGCCCTTGATTTCGCCGGTGGCGGCTTGCGCACGATTGACGGCCTCCATGCAGAACAGGAAGCGGTCACGCCAGCGCATGAACGGCTGGGAGTTGATGTTCTCGTCGTCCTTGGTGAAGTCGAGCCCGCCGCGCAGGGCCTCGTAGACCACACGGCCGTAATTGCGGGCCGACAGCCCGAGCTTCGGTTTGGTGGTCGCACCCAGCAGGGGGCGTCCGAACTTGTTCAGGTGTTCGCGTTCCATCACCACCCCGTGAGCGGGTCCCTGGAAGGTCTTGACGTACTGGGTCGGAATGCGCATGTCTTCCAGGCGAAGCGCTTTGAGCGGCTTGAACCCGAAGACGTTGCCAATGATCGAACTGGTGAGATTAGCGATCGAGCCTTCCTCGAACAGATCCAAGTCATACGCGATCCATGCGATCCACTGTCCGGGCGCGTTGGGCACCGCGTCCACGCGGTAACACTTGGCCTGATAGTGCTCAAAGGTGGTCAGCCGGTCGGTCCACACCACCGTCCAGGTTGCCGTGCTGGATTCACCGGCAACCGCCGCGCCCGCCTCCTCCGGAGGCACACCTGGCTGTGGTGTGATCCGGAAGGCGCACAACACATCTGAATCCTTCGGGACATAGTCGGGCTGCCAGTAGCCCATTTCGGCGTAGGGAATCACCCCGGCGTTCCAGCGATCTGTCATACCGAGAATGCTGCCAGCCGATTCTCAACATGTCTATTGAGAATCCGCCATCGATTGTGAAGTAATCAGTTCACTTCTTCACCCCCCGCATCCACCAGGTAGGTGAGGCCGGGTGGGCCTGCGACCGGATAACTTCCGACCGACAACCACGTACCGAAGGGCACAACCACATGATGACTTGTCGACAGATCGCGGCACGAATGATGGCGCCCGGCAAGGGGATCCTGGCCGCTGACGAAAGCGTCGCAACCATGTCGAAGCGGCTGGAGGAGGCCGGGGCCGGGGCGGGCGCCGAGAACCGCCGCAGGTATCGGGAGCTGCTCGCCGCGGCGCCCGGGCTCTCCGAGAGTGTTTCGGGCATCATCTTCTGCGACGAGACGTTGCGCCAGACGTTCAGTGACGGTACGCCTTTCGCGCAGGCCGTGAGCGATTTGGGCATCCTGCCCGGTATTAAAGTGGATACCGGCGCGAAGGCCTGCCCCGGGCTGCCCGGCGAGACGGTCACCGAGGGGCTCGACGGGCTACCCGCGCGGCTGGCCGAATATGCACAGATGGGCGCGGCATTCGCGAAGTGGCGGGCGGTGTTCACGATCGCCGCCGACACGCCGAGCCGCGGCGCGATAAGGGCCAACGCCAGCGCTCTCGCGCGCTACGCTGCGGCCTGCCAGGAGGCAGGAATCGTGCCGATCGTCGAGCCGGAGGTGCTGATGAATGGCGATCACAACCGCGGCGTCTGCCGGGACGTGACCACTGAAGTGCACACCGCTGTGCGGGCCGAACTCGCGTTTCTCAACGTCGATTTGGCGGGCATCGTCCTCAAGCCGAACATGGTGCTTGAGGGCGAGGGGTATGCGCGGCAATCCAGTCCGGCCGAGGTCGCCGAGATCACCGTCGGGGTGCTGCGCGCATGGCCCGGTGACCTTGCCGGCGTGGCCTTCTTGTCCGGTGGTCAGTCTCCCGTACGGGCGACGGCCAACCTTGAGGCGATGCAAGGACACCGTACGCCCTGGCCGCTGACCTTCTCGTTCGGCCGTGCGTTGGTGTCACCCGCGCTGACTGCCTGGCATGGAGATCCCGACCGTGTCGCGGATGGGCAGGCCGCGCTGCTCGAACGCGTGGCGGCCAACGGTGCCGCGGCACGCCTGCGCGCCGAACTTCAATCTGCCTGAATACCTTACGGGGGCAGCGCGTTCCCCTCTTTCGCAGCTGACGCGCTGTCCCCGTGTTACGAATCGTCGTCATCGAAGAACCCATAGTGGGCGCCGGGTGGGGTCGACGACTTCACGGCCACCGTCGTCGTAGCGGACAATGACGTGACCGGGTGATATTGAGCAGACTCGCCCGAGGCGGCCAAAGACACCGTAAGCCACGCGAACTCGATCACCGGCGATAGGGGGGCACGGCAATGCGCTTGGCGCTGACCCGATCCAGGTGCTGCTGCTCATCTGCGTCCTCCTATGAGTGTGGACCTCGGGCACTAGTTTGCGGCCTTGAACGCCGCTGCAGCACCCCCTTGTTGGGGGGCAGCGGCGGGGTGTGAATTCAGTTGTGGAATGCCCCATCTGGGGGAGTAGACCCAAAACCGACTAAAGGGAGAGACAAGTGACCATCCGGGTAGGCGTTAACGGCTTCGGCCGAATCGGACGCAACTTCTACCGGGCCCTCGCGGCGCAGAAGGTCGAGGGCAAAAGTACCGACATCGAGATCATCGCGGTCAACGACCTCACCGACAACGCCAACCTGGCGCACCTGCTGAAGTTCGACTCCATCCTGGGGCGGTACCCCGAGGACATCACCCTCGAAGGCGACGACACCATCGTCATCGGCAACACCAAGATCAAGTCCATCGAGGTCAAGGAAGGCCCTGCCGCGCTGCCCTGGGGTGACCTGGGCGTCGACGTCGTCGTCGAGTCCACCGGCATCTTCACCGACGCTGCGAAGGCCAAGGGTCACCTGGACGCCGGCGCCAAGAAGGTCATCATCTCCGCGCCTGCCAAGGGCGAAGACCTGACGGTCGTCATCGGCGTGAACGACGACAAGTACGACGGCAGCCAGAACATCATCTCGAACGCCTCGTGCACCACGAACTGCCTCGGCCCGCTGGCCAAGGTCATCAATGACGAGTTCGGCATCGTCAAGGGCCTGATCATTACCGTCCACGCCTACACCCAGGACCAGAACCTGCAGGACGGCCCGCACAGCGACCTTCGTCGCGCCCGCGCTGCCGCGCTCAACATCGTGCCGACCTCGACTGGTGCGGCCAAGGCGATCGGTCTGGTGCTGCCCGAGCTCAAGGGCAAGCTCGACGGCTACGCGCTGCGTGTGCCGATCCCGACCGGTTCGTGCACCGACCTGACGGTGGAGCTGAAGAAGTCCGCCAGCGTGGAGGAGATCAACGCCGCGTACAAGGCCGCCGCCGAGGGACCGCTGAAGGGGATCCTCAAGTACTACGATGCACCGATCGTGTCGAGCGACATCGTCACCGACCCGCACAGCTCGATCTTCGATTCGGGGCTGACCAAGGTGATCGACAACCAGGCCAAGGTGGTCTCCTGGTACGACAACGAGTGGGGCTACTCCAACCGCCTCGTCGACCTGGTCGCCCTGGTCGGCACGTCCGGGTAGCGCCCGATATTATTTCGGCTCCGCGCCGACTGTGCGTTAGCGCAGAAACGGCCCGGCCTGAGTGGCCAGATCGAACAGCGGCTGTGGTGCGACGCCCAGTAGCACCGTTGCCGCCGCGGCCACGGCAATGGCAACGGCGGTCGGCCGTGCCGGCGACACTGCCGTGGGCGTCTGCGGACACGGCTCGCTGAAAAACATCGTCACGATCACACGGGCATAGGCGAACGCCGCGATCGCGCTGCTGAGCGCACCCACGACCATCAACGCACCGGCGCCATCGGAAGCGGCCGCCTGAAAGATCGCGAACTTGCTGACGAACCCGCTGGTGAGCGGGATGCCCGCGATCGCCAACAGGAACAGCGCCAGTGCCGCGGCGACCGCGGGCGAGCGCCGGCCAAGCCCCGCCCAGCGCAAGGTTTCGGTCTCCTCCTCGCCGTCAGGCCGGCGGATCATGGTGACAACCGCGAAGGCACCCAGAGTGCTGATGCCGTATGCGACCAGATAGAACATCGTCGAGGACAGTCCTGCCGGGGCCCCGGAAACTCCGAGCAGCAGGAAACCGACGTTGGCCACCGAGGAGTAGCCGAGCAAGCGTTTGATGTCGGTCTGGGTCACGGTCAGCACTGCGGCCACCACCATCGTGAGCGCTGCGATGGCCCACAGGACCGGCCGCCAGTCCGCGATCAGGCTGGGCAGCGCGACGTAGAAGACCCGCAACATGGCACCGAACGCGGCGATCTTGGTCGCCGCGGCCATGAACCCGGTGATCGGCGTGGGCGCACCCTGGTACACATCGGGCACCCACCAGTGGAACGGAACCGCGCCGACCTTGAACAACAACCCGACCGCCAGTAGCCCGACTCCGGTCACCGCCAGCGACGCCTGGCCGCTGTGTCCGTCGAGCGCGTCGGCGATGCCCGACAGAGTGAGTGTCCCTGCGTATCCATAGAGCAACACGATGCCGTAGAGAAAGAACGCCGATGAGAACGCGCCCAGCAGAAAGTACTTCAAAGCCGCCTCTTGAGACAGCAGTCTCCGACGCCGGGCCAGCCCACACAGCACATACAGGGGCAGCGAAAGCACTTCCAGTGCAACGAAAATCGTGATCAGATCCGCAGCGGCACAGAACACCAACATCCCGCCGACGGCGAGCATGAAGAGCGGAAAGACCTCGGTCTGGATGAATCCGCCGCGGGCCGCCTGCTGCTCCTCCAGGCTGCCGGGAACGGTGGACCCCTGGGGGGCGAACGCGGTGAGGCGATGTTCGGCAATCGGTGCGATCGCGACGATGCCGGCCAGCAGGATGGCGCCTTGCAGGAACAACGATGGGCCGTCCACCGTGACAGACCCCATGACCGCGCTGCCGTAGTGGCCGGTGAGGAGAACGACCGCGACGAAGGCAGCGACGAGAGCGCCAACGCTCAAGATGAGTTGGGCGCTGTATCGGGCGCGACGGGGCAGCAGTGCTTCAATCAGTATGCCCGCGACAGCCGCGCCGAACACGATGAGCATCGGCGACAGCTGGGCGTACTCCACGTTCGGTGCGGGCAGGCTCATTTGGCGATCAGCTTCGGGGCGGGGTCGTGCTGGTTGATGGTGGTCAGGGTGTGGTCGACGGCGGGGTTGATCACGTCGAGGACGGGCTTCGGGTACACCCCGAGTATCAGCAGCAGCGCGATGAGCGGTGCGACGACGACGATCTCGCGGGGCAGCAGGTCGCGCAGGCGGTCGTTGCCGTCGGTGACGGCGCCGGTCATCATTCGCTGGTACATCCACAGGATGTAGATCGCCGACAGAACGAGCGCTGTCGCCGCGGCAACCGCGGCCAGCGGGTAGCGCGTGAACGTGCCGATGAGAACCAGGAATTCGCTGATGAACGGGGCGAGGCCGGGAAGCGACAACGTCGCAAGACCGGCGACCAGGAACGTGCCTGCCAGCACCGGCGCGACCTTCTGCACGCCGCCGTAGGCGTTGATCAGGCGGGTGCCCCTGCGCGACACCAGGAATCCGGCGATCAGGAACAGCGCAGCGGTGGAGATGCCGTGGTTGACCATGTAGAGCGTCGACCCGGATTGGCCCTGGCTGGTCATCGCGAAGATGCCAAGGATGATGAACCCGTAGTGGGAGATCGACGTGTAGGCGATCAGTCGCATCACGTCGACCTGGCCGATCGCCACGATAGCGCCGTAGACGATGCCGATCACTGCCAGTGTGATGATCATCGGCCGGAAATACGTGGAGGCGTCGGGGAACAGCTGTAGGCAGTAGCGCAGCATGCCGAACGTGCCCACCTTGTCCACGACCGCCATCATCAAGACTGCTGTCGCGGGTTTCGCTGATGCGGCCACGCCGGGCAGCCAGGTATGAAACGGCCACAGTGGTGCCTTGACGGCGAATGCCAGCATGAAGCCGAGGAACAATAGCTTTTGGATTGCGGGTTCTGCGTCGTGCGCGGTGCTCAGCAGGTTACGCAGGTCCAGGGTGCCGTTACCCGCACCGGCGGCGTGCACGTAGAGGCCGACGACGGCGGCGAGCATGATGAGTCCGCCGAACAGGTTGTACAGCAAGAACTTCAGCGCGGCTCGCGAACGGCCACCACCCCCGTATCGACCGATGAGAAAATACAGGGGAATCAATGTGGCTTCGAAGACGACGTAGAAGAGCAGAACGTCGAGTGCGACGAACGACAGCAGGACCAACGACTCGACGCCCAGCATCAGCGCGACATATATGTGGGTTGACCGTGGGCGGTCGGCGCTGTCGTTCCAGCCGGCGATGATCAGCAGCGGCGCCAGCACCGCGGTCAGGACCACCAGCACGAGCGCGATGCCGTCGAGCCCGACGGTGTACCCGGCACCGAAAGCTGGGATCCACCTGTGGGATTCGACGAACTGGTACCGGTCTCCCCCGGGCTTGAAGCCGACCGCGACCACCAATGTCACCGCGAGGACGGCGATCGAGATCAGCAGCGCCAGCCACTTGGCGAGTGCTCGTTGTGTGTGCGGCAGTAGCAGGACGATGCCGGCGCCGACGACCGGCCCAAGCCACAGGATCGTCAACCACGGAAGACCAGTCACGACGACCTCATCACCAGAAGCGTTGCCACGACGACCGCCGCGCCGGCCAGCATGGACAGGGCATACGAGCGCGCGAATCCGGTCTGCAGCTGCCGCAAGCCTTCCGAGATGCGGCCGACGAGTGCGGCGATGCCGGTGACCGCACCGTCAATGCCGTTGTCGTTCATCAGCACTAACGCGCGAGTTAGTCGCGTGCCGGGCCGCATGAACGTCCGTTCGTTGAATGCGTCGCCGTAGAGATCCTGGCGCGCCGCCACGGTGAGGGCGGACCCGGCGGGCGCCACTTCGGGGACGGGGCGTGTGCCGTACATGCGGTAGGCGATCGCAATTCCCGCGGCGACGACGGCCAGTACGACGATCGTGACGACCCATGCCGGGGTCGCGTGCTCGGCCTCGTGTGCGCCGACGACGGGTTCGAGCCAGTGTTGGAGCGTGCCACCGATCGCGAAGAATGCGCCTGACGCGACCGACCCGATCGCGAGCAGGATCATCGGCCAGGTCATGACGGCAGGCGATTCGTGCGGATGCGCGATCAGTTTGGCTCCCGTCGCTTCGCTCGCCTCGGAAGCCCACCGCTTTTCGCCGAAGAACGTCATCAGCATCACGCGCGTCATGTAGAACGCGGTGATGCCTGCGCCCAGTATCGTCGCGCCGCCGAGAATCAGGCCCTTGGCCCCGCCGGCGCCGAGTGCGGCCTCGATGATGCCGTCCTTGGAGAAGAAGCCGGCCAGCGGCGGCACCCCGATGATCGCCAGGTAGCCGAGTCCGAACGTCGCGAAGGTGATCGGCAGCACCTTGCGCAGCCCGCCGTAGCGCCGCATGTTCACCTCGTCGTTCATGCCGTGCATGACCGAGCCGGCACCGAGGAACAGGCCTGCCTTGAAGAATCCGTGAGTCAGCAGGTGCATGATCGCGAATGCGTATCCGGCAGGACCCAGTCCTGCGGCCAGCACCATGTAGCCGATCTGCGACATCGTCGACGCGGCAAGCGCTTTCTTGATGTCGTCCTTGGCGCAGCCGACGATCGCCCCGAACAGCAGGGTCACCGCGCCGACGATCACCACACCCAACTGTGCGTTCGGCGCGAGGTCGAAGACCGGACCGGACCGGACGATCAGGTACACGCCCGCGGTGACCATGGTGGCGGCGTGGATCAGCGCCGACACCGGTGTGGGGCCCTCCATCGCGTCGCCGAGCCAGGACTGCAGCGGCACCTGGGCCGACTTGCCGCATGCCGCCAGTAACAGCAGCAGCCCGATGGCGGTGAGCGTGCCTTCACCGAGCTGGGGTGCGGCCGAGAAGACTCCCGCGAAGGAGATCGAGCCGATGTAGGCGAACATCACCATCAATGCGATGGCAAGACCGAGGTCGCCGACGCGGTTCACCACG
>Ga0075364_10000071_pt1 | contig 39405 bp, 20 predicted proteins | sample EndMetdeltDD1764_FD_71517 | JGI IMG/M metagenome (GOLD analysis project Ga0075364, IMG submission 71517) | Populus endosphere microbial communities from Tennessee, USA - Endosphere MetaG P. deltoides DD176-4 | ecosystem: Host-associated > Plants > Roots > Endosphere | place: USA: Tennessee... | reverse complement strand
TCGCGCGCGATCAGGCTGCCGTTGAGCTGGATCGCGCCGGCCATGCACAGGTAGTCCACCAGCAACCCGACCGGCTGCGTCGCGTCCTGCTGCTGCCAGCGCAGCCGGTACCAGACCACGCCGTCATGCTCGGGCCAGCGCGCGGTCCACACATCCATCAGCCGCACCGGCTCCCAGCCTTCTTCCGGGGGCTGCTGCTGGTCCCAGCCGCCCCGTACGGCCTCGGCCTGGACCAGGCTGCGCGTCGCCTGCGGGTCGCGATCGACCGCTTCGGCGCGACCGCCTGGCAGGACCAGCAACGCCAGCAGGCAGAGCCACCGCACGACAGCCCTCATCCGATCAGGCCCAGCGCGCGCGCTTCGAACACCGCCGCCGTGCGCGAGCCGACCGCCAGCTTGCGGTAGATGCTCTTGGTGTGGCCCTCGATGGTCAGGCGCGAGAGCTGCAGCAGGTCGGCGATCTCGCGGTTGCTGTAGCCGCGCGCGACCAGCCGCAGGATCTCCGACTCGCGCGCCGACAGCGCCGGCGCTTCCGGCCGCGGAGCCGGGTCGGCAACGGCGGGCACGGCCGACATCACCTCCAGGATCCTGCGCGCGATCATCGGGTCGATCGGCGCGCCGCCGCGCTGCAGGCTGCGCAGCGACATGCACAGCTCCACGTCCTCGCTGCTCTTGAGCAGATAGCCGATCGCTCCGGCGCGGATCGCCGCCAAAATCGTGTCCTCTGCGGCCCAGGCCGAGACGATGACCGCGGCGGTCCCGAGCGCCTGTGCGCCGATCCAGCCGATCAGGTCGATGCCGCTGCCATCGGGGAGGTCGACATCGACCAGCGCCAGCGGATAGGTGCCGGCCCGCAGCAGGCCATGCGCCGAGGCGGCGTCGCCGGCCACGTCGACACGGACATCGCCGCCGACCACGTCCTGCAGCAGGCGCCGCATGCGCCGTGCGGATGCAGCGTCGTCCTCGACGACCAGGACCGGGTCGCAGGCGACCGGAGAGAGAGACATGACCATGGCGTGGCGACGACCCGGGGCGTTGCATGCGGTTCCGCACGCAGTCTAGCCTGCACCCCCAGGCACGGCCGGGGCCGCTTCCACCCACCAGCCAGAACGTGATCGGCTGCGCAGGATCGACGCACCGGATCACGCGGGCGGCCGCCATGCACCGCCCACGACGGGCATCGCCGCTGCCCGCACCGGCGATGATGCGCCTGGCCAGCGAGCGCCACACCCCCTGATTTCGGGGATGGCGCGCCTACGCAGCGCCAGCGCACGATCCGGCCCTGAAGCGCCGGGCACACGGGTGTCCAGCCGTCTCCGGAGCCGAACATGCGCCAGAACCGCCTGAGCCAGCAGATCCTCGTCCTTCTCCTTGCCGGTGGCGCCTGCAGTGCCGCCTGGGCCGGCGTCGCCTGCCAGATGATGACGCCCGACGGCACCGACATCGGCGCTGGCGGCTCCACCCCCGGCGCCGAAACCGGGGATTTCGTCAACAGCCTCGCCTGCGGTCGCGACGTCAACGCGGACGCTGCCAGCGCAGTCGGCATCGGGGTGAACGTGGTCGCCGGCTCCCGCAGCGTCAGCATCGGCACCCACATTCCCCGCAGTGGCAACAGCTCGGTCACGATCGGCGCCTCCAGCGAGACGGTACTGCCCTACTCGGTCGCGCTCGGCGCCCAGGCCTCGGCGACACAGTGGGGCACGATGGCCCTCGGCGCACAGTCCAGCGCCACCGGCAGCTTTTCCAACGCGTTCGGATACCTCACCACCGCCTCGGGCGTGAACAGCACCGCCATCGGCGGCTTCTACGGCAGCGAAAGCACCGGCATCGTCGAGCGGCGCCGGACACGCGCCACCGGCGATTACGCTGTCGCGCTCGGCAGTGCCGCCGGGGCGCAGGCGACCCGCGCGAGCGCACTGGGCACCGACAGCACGGTCGCCGCAGGCGCGGACAATGCCGTCGCCCTCGGTGCGGCATCGTACGCAGGCGAAGCCGACACCGTGTCGCTCGGCCACGCCGCCGATGATCCGGGCCCCGATGGCATCCCCTACGGCAGCGCGCTGCGCCGCCGCGTCGTCCATCTGGCCGACGGCATCGGCGACAGCGACGCCACCAGCATCGGCCAGCTACGCGCGTTCGCCACCACCCTGGGTGGCGGCGCCGGCTGGAGCAGTGGCGTGCTCACCGCGCCCGACTACGCGATCCAGGGCAACAGTTATGCCGACATCGGCGCAGCCTTCGCCGCAGTCGACACCCGGCTCACCCAGCTCGGCGCGCTGGCGGGTGGCGGAACCGACGCGGTGCAGTACGACGATGCCAGTGGCGCCACGCTGACCCTGAGCGGCAGCGGCGGCACCCGTGTCGGCAACCTCGCCGATGGCCAGGCCGCGGACGACGCGGTCAACAAGGGCCAGATGGACGCCGGCGATGCCGGCACCCTGCAGGCTGCCGGCGACTACACCGATGCGGTCGCGGCCAGCACGCTGCAGTCGGCGAACGACTACACCGATGCCGCCGTCGCGCAGACGCTGGATGCCGTCAACGGTTACACCGACGCGACCGCCGCACGCACCCTGGAATCGGCCAACGCCTACACCGACGCCGCCGCAAGCCAGAACCTGGAGGCCGCAAACGACTACAGCGACACCGCTGCCGCACAGGCGGTCCAGTCCGCCAACACCTACACCGATGCCAGTGTCGCACGTACGCTGGAATCGGCCAGCGCCTATGCCGACAACGGCGATGCGCAGACACTGCAGGCCGCGAACCGCTACACCGACAGCAGCATCCAGTATCTGGACGACCGTTTCACGGCGCTGCGCCACGACACCGAGCATCGCTTCCAGGCACTGGACCGCCGTATCGACAGGATTGCCGCGATGGGCGGCGCGATGTCCGCGGCGGCGATGAACACCGCCGGCCTGTCCGGTGCCAACCGGCTGGGTGTCGGCGTTGCGAGCCAGGGGGGGCAGTCGGCCCTGGCGGTGGGTTACCAGCGCCTGGTGAGTCCGCGCGCCAGCGTCTCGCTGTCGGCCAGTTTCTCGGGTGAGGACCGCAGCATATCGGCAGGCGCCGGTTTCAGCTGGTAACGGGTTTCAGGGGGCGGTCCTTCTTGCACATGGAAGTGCAGGGAGGAACGTATCGCGGCCATCGCGCGCAACCAGCCGCGATGGCTCCGGCGTACCGCAGCACCCGCCGTCATGTTCACGCGCCAACAAAGGAGCGCTGTCGCATCGGACAGCTGGGTACGGCGCGACGCCGGCATCGCGGATCCATTCGATTCGAACGCACTGGCTGCCGGACGATGCGCGCCGCCGGGGCCGGGTCCGCAGTGGATGTCCAGCAGAGGTCCGGTGGGCGCGCGGCCTCGCCTCAGGCCGGCGGTTTCTTCGCGGCGCCACGCTTGGGTTTGTCGCGTACCCACAAGGTCTTGCCGTCCTGCCGGATCTCGAACAGGCCGGTCGCGCGGACCAGATCGCTGAGCTTGCGATACCCGTAATTGCGCGGGTCCAGCGAGGCCTGGTTGGCGATCTGCTTGCCGACCGCGCCCAGGTGCGCCCAGCCATCGTCCTCGGCCTCCGCGTCGACCGCACCGCGCAGCAGCTGCACCAGGCGCGTGTCGCCGCGCAGCGCCTTCTCGTCCTTGCGGGTGGCGGCGGGGCCTTCGGCATCGTCGGCTGGCGCTGCACCCAGCGCCTCCAGGTAGGTGAACTTGGAACAGGCATTGACGAACGGCGCCGGCGTCTTGCGCTCGCCGAAGCCGTAGACGCGCACGCCGTCGGTCAGCAGGCGCATCACCAGCGGCGTGAAATCGGCATCGCTGGAGACGATCGCGAACGCATCCAGGTTGCGCGCGTACAGCAGGTCCATCGCGTCGATCACCATCGCCATGTCCGAGGCGTTCTTGCCGCTGCTGTAGGCGAACTGCTGGATCGGGCGGATCGCGTACTCGTGCAGCACCGCCTCCCACCCGCGCAGGTGCGGGTTCTTCCAGTTGCCGTAGGCCCGGCGCACGTTGGCCACGCCGTAGCGCGCGACCTCGGTGAGGACCTGGTCGATCTTGGCCGCCGGTGCGTTGTCGGCATCGATCAGCAGGGCGATGCGGGGCTGCTGGGCATCCATCGTTCGATTCCTTCTCGTTGCCGGTACGGCGCAGGCCGGAGCATGGCGGCGACCGGTCATCATCGCCCGGTCTGCAGCCGGGCGCCGCCTGCCTTCCCAGCTTACCGCTCGCTGATGGCGATCCTGCTGCCGTCGGCCAGGATCAGCGCGCCGTCGCCGACGCGCTCGCTGTGTTCGTCCACGGTGATGAAGTCGGCCTCGATCCGGCCGCTGCCGCGGCTGCCGACCAGGTCGAAGGCATAGCCGTCGCCGCGCATCGACCAGGACGCCTCGCGGTCGATCCTGGCCTCGCGCAGGTCGCCCAGGTGGCGGCGCACCTGCGGATGGGTGCGCAGCGCGGCGGTCGCCTGCCGGACGAAAGCGCTGTCCTGCGGCGCGAAGTTCTCCGGCATCGCCTCGGCGGCCGATTCCTGCGGGAACGGGGCTTCGCCGTCGAAGCGGATCTCGCGGCCGTCCGACAGGGTCAGCACGCCCGGCCCCAACCGCTCGGTGTCGGCGTCGACGGTGATGAAGTCGGCCACGATCCGGCCGCTGCCGGCGCTGCCGGTCACGTCGAAGCCGAAGGTCTCCATGCCCGGCGCGTCGGCGGTCGCCTGGGGGACATGCACGAAGCGCTCGATCCTGCCCAGGTGTTCGGCGGTCAGGGGATAGCGCTGCACCGCGGCGCGCGCCTGCTGCTCGAACGGGCCCTGCCCCGGATGCTCCGGAACGTCCTCGGCGGCATCCTCGCCCGGCATCGGCGGCTCGCCGTCGAAGCGGATCACGCGGCCGTCGGTCAGGGTCAGCGTGCCGGCGCCCAGGCGATCGGTGTCGGCATCGACGGTGATGAAATCGGCCGACAGCATGCCGCTGCCCTCGCTGCCGACCACGTTGAAGACGAAGGTCAGCGCGCCACCGGCGGCCATCGTCGCATCGTCGTCGTAGCTGAAGCGCTGGATCCGGCCCAGGTGGCGGGCGGTCTCGGGATAGCGCTGCACCGCAGCGCGCGCCTGCTGGGCGAACAGGCTGTCGTCGGTGATGACCGGGTCGCCCTCCAGACCGGCATCGGCGCCACCGGACGGCAGCGCGAACTGGCGGCCGTCGGCGAGCGTGAGCACGCCATCGGCGAGGATCTCGTTGTTGGGCCCGTCGGAGATGAACTGCCCGCGGACCGTTCCCGAGGCCAGCGTGCCCTCGACCCGGAACACGAATTCGTCCGATCCCTCGGCTTTGCCGGTGGCGATGAAGTCCATCGACATGTCGCGGATGGTGCCCAGGTGTTCCTGGATCACCGGATCGGCCTGCAGGGCCGCGCGGGCCTGGCCGGAGAACATCAGCCAGCCGCCACCGACCACCGCCGCCACCGCGCCGATCACCAGCAGCACGAACAGCAGCACGCCACCCAGCACCCACCACAGCACGCGCGAGGAGGACGACCGCGGCGGAGCGGGCGGAGGCGGTGGAAGGACCTGGGCCGGGACGGGGGGCGGGACGGCGTGGGACATGGACGGCGTTGCATCCTGCGGAAAGATGGGCGCCACGATGCCATATCACGCGGTCAGCACGCGCGCCTGCGGCTGCGCAGGCATCATGTCTGCGACAGAACGCAAGGAATCGAACCCACATGACGCTGCCCCACGTTGTCGTCGTCGGTGGAGGTTTCGCCGGCCTGGCCACGGTCCGCGCGCTGGCGAAGGCGCCGGTGCGGATCACCCTGGTGGACCGGCGCAACCACCACCTGTTCCAGCCGCTGCTGTACCAGGTCGCCACCGCCGGCCTGTCGGCGCCGGACATCGCCGCGCCGCTGCGCCACATCCTGCACCGGCAGCGCAACGTGCAGGTCTGGCTGGGCGAGGTCGAACAGGTGCTGCCGGACCAGCGCCGGCTGCAGCTGGCCGGCGGCCGCAGGCTGGACTACGACTACCTGATGCTGGCCACCGGCGCGACCCACGCCTATTTCGGCAACGACCACTGGGCCGACCATGCGCCCGGCCTGAAGACGCTGGGCAACGCGCTCAACATCCGCCGCCGGCTGCTGATGGCGTTCGAGCGCGCGGAGATGGAGACCGACCCGGACGCGCGCCAGGCCTGGCTGGATTTCGCCATCGTCGGCGGCGGACCCACCGGCGTGGAACTGGCCGGCACCCTGGCCGAGATCGCCCGGCACACGCTGAAGAACGAGTTCCGCCACATCGACCCGCGGCTGGCGCGCGTGCGCCTGATCGAGGCCGGGCCGCGGGTGCTGCCCTCGTTCCCCGAGGACCTGACCGACAAGGCGCGCCGCCAGCTGGAGAAGCTCGGCGTCGAAGTGGTGACCGGCACACCGGTCGCGCACATCGACGCGGACGGCTACCGCCTGGGCGACACCTTCGTGCCGGCACGGACCGTGCTGTGGGCGGCCGGCGTGGCGGCCTCGCCGCTGGGCGCCAGCCTGGGCGTGCCGCTGGACCGCGCCGGACGCGTGCAGGTCGAATCAGACCTCAGCGTGCCCGGGCACCCCGAGCTGTTCGTCGCCGGCGACCTGGCGGCGCTGCAGCAGGACGGGTGCCCGATCCCCGGCGTGGCGCCGGCGGCCAAGCAGATGGGCGCGCACGTGGCCGACACGATCCGGCGGCGCCTGCGCGGCGACACCAGCGCGCGTCCGTTCCGCTATCGCGACCAGGGCAACCTGGCCACGATCGGGCGCATGGCCGCCATCGTCCACATCGGCAGGCTCAAGCTGTCCGGCGTGGTCGCCTGGTGGATCTGGCTGGCCGCGCACGTGTTCTTCCTGATCGGCTTCCGCAACCGGATCGTGGTGCTGCTGAACTGGGCGATGGCCTACTGGAGCTACCGGCGTGCGGCGCGGATCATCTTCGGCAGCCCGAAGGACGATGCGGCCACACCGGCGGTGAAGAAGCCGGACGCGGCCTGAGCCTGCGGCCGCAACCGGTCGGCTCCGGGCGGATGGAGCACCGGTGCCAGCGCGTCCCGGCGCATTCGCGCTCCGTGTACCTGGCGGCGGCGGAAGCGACCACTGCCGGTGCGTCGCGCCGGCGGCAAGCGGTTCCGCCAGGGCGCCGGCCGTTCCGCGCATGCAGCGCGCGTGGCGACGGATGACGCCGGCAGCCACGCATCACGCCGCCCTGAAACGCTGCGGGCCGTCTTCCGACGGCCCGCATGGATGACACTCAACGCGCGTCGAGACTGATCCTGCTTCCATCGGCCAGGATCAGGGTGCCCGCACCCATCCGCTCGGTGTCGGCATCGACGGTGATGAAGTCCGCCTCGAGCCGCGCGGTGCCCTTGCTGCCGACCAGGTCGAACGCGTACTGGTCGCCGGGCATCGCCCACGATGCGGCGCGGTCGATCCGCGCCTCGCGCACCTCGCCCAGATGGCGGCGCACCTGCGGATGCGTGCGCAGCGCCTCGGCGGCCTGGCGGACGAACGCGCTGTCCTGCGGTGCGAAGCTCTCGGGCATCGGCTCGCCCGCGGTTTCCTGCGGGAATGGCGCTTCGCCGTCGAACCGGATCTCGCGGCCACCGGACAGGGTCAGCGTGCCGGCGCCCAGGCGTTCGGTATCGGCATCGACGGTGATGAAGTCGGCGACGAGCCGGCCGCTGGCCTTGCTGCCCACGATGTCGAACACGAAGGTCTCCATCCCGCCGGTGCTCATGCTGGCCGGCGAATCGACGGTGAACGTGGCGATGTCGCCCAGTTCGGCCGCGGTCTGCGGGTAGCGCTGCACCGCCTCGCGCGCCTGCAGCACGAACGGACTGTCGTCGGGGATCTCGAAGGCTTCCTCGACCTCCGGCGCGGACTGCTCGCCCGGCATCGGCGGCTCGCCCTCGAAGTGGATCACGCGGCCATTGGACAGGGTCAGCGTGCCGGCGCCCAGCCGCTCGGTATCGCCATCGACGGTGATGAAATCGGCCGCCACGCGACCACGGCCCTTGCTGCCGACCACGTCGAACACGAAGGTCAGCATGCCCGGCGCATCCATCGTCGCCGCCGTGTCGTGACGGAAGCTCTCGATCCGGCCCAGGTGCCTGGCCGTCAGCGGATAGCGCTGCACCGCCTCGCGCGCCTGGCGCAGGAACGGGCCTTCCCGCTCGGCGTCGCGAGCCAGTTCCTCGGCCGACGGCGCCTCACCGTCGAACCGGATCACCCGGCCACCGGCCAGGGTCAGCGTGCCGGCCCCCAGGCGCTCGGTATCGGCGTCGACGGTGATGAAGTCGGCCGACAGACGGCCGCTGCCCTTGCTGCCGACCACGTCGAACACGAAGGTCAGCATGCCCACAGCCGCCTCGGTCGCGGCGGCGTTGTGGCGGAAGCTCTCGATCTGGCCCAGATGCCGTGCCGTCGGCGCGTAGCGCTGCACCGCCTCGCGCGCCTGCTGCGCGAACGGGGTGGCGTCCATGTCGACCGCATCGAGCGCGCGCGAGGCGTCCTCGCCGGGCATCGGCGCCTCACCCTCGAACGTGATCACCCGGCCATCGGAAAGGGTCAGCGTGCCCGGGCCCAGGCGTTCGGTATCGGCATCGACGGTGATGAAATCCGCCGCGATCCGGCCGCTGCCCTTGCTGCCGGTGACGTCGAACACGAAGGACTCGCTGCCACCGGCCAGCATGCTGGCGCCGGTGGCGAGTTCGAAGCGCTCGATCCGGCCGAGGTGGCGTTCGGTCTCCGGGTAGCGCTGCACCGCGTCGCGCGCCTGGGTGGTGAACAGGTCCATTCCCAGCCCCAGCAGCGAGGACATCATCCCGAGCGCACCGGCCTCTTCGGCCGTGCCGCTGATCGGGTGCTCGCTGCCGTCGGCCATCCGCAGCGTGCCGGCACCCACCGCTTCGCGGCGCTCGTCCACGGTCAGGAAGCGCGCGGTCACGCGCCCGGCGCCCCGGTTTCCCTGCAGGTCGATGACCAGCACGTCCTCGCCCGGCTCGGCCAGGCTGGCCGCGTCGTCGAGCCGGAGCTCGCGGATCGCGCCGATCCGCTCGGCGATGACCGGATCGCCCTGCAACGCGGCACGCGCCTGCGCCAGGTACTCCTCGCGGTCGATCCCGAACACGATGCGCTCGCCGGTCTGCTCGTGCTTGGCGCCGCTGTCGCGTGCCTCGGTCGTGGTGGTGACGCTGGCGGTGGCCAGTCCGATCGCCAGCGCGGCGATCCAGTTCATGCTTCGATGCATCGTGTACTCCAGAGTGCCCCCCTGTTCAGGGCCGGCGCATGGTCCGCCAACACGTGCATCCGCGCAATCGCCGGAAAGCACGAAGGCCCCGAACGGGGCCTTCGAGACGATCGGCGGTGGAACCGGATCAGGCGGCGAACAGCGCCTTCATCTTCTTCAGCGCATTGGCCTCGATCTGGCGGATGCGCTCGGCCGACACGCCGTACTCGTCGGCCAGTTCCTGCAGCGTCACCTTGCTGTCGTGGTCCAGCCAGCGGCGGGCGATGATGTCGCGCGACCGCGCATCCAGCGCGGCGAGACCGGCACGCAGCACCTGCAGCTGGTTGTCCTCGCTGTCGGCGCGCTCGTAGGCCATCGACGGATCTTCGTCGTTGGCGACCAGGTAGGCGGCCGGCGCCGGCGGCGCGTGGTCGTCGTCCTCGTCGGACGAGGCATCGAAGCCGATGTCGCGTCCGGACAGGCGCGCTTCCATCTCCAGCACCTCGCGCTCGGACACGTTGAGGTCCTTGGCCACCGCGCTGACCTCGGCCGCGTTCATCCAGCCCAGGCGGGTCTTGGACTTGCGCAGGTTGAAGAACAGCTTGCGCTGCGCCTTGGTCGTGGCGACCTTCACGATGCGCCAGTTCTTCAGGATGAACTCGTGCATCTCGGCACGGATCCAGTGCACCGCGAAGGACACCAGGCGCACGCCCATGTCCGGGTCGAAACGCTTGACCGCCTTCATCAGGCCGATGTTGCCTTCCTGGATCAGGTCGCCCAGCTGCAGGCCGTAACCGTTGTAGCCGCGGGCCACGTGCACGACGAAGCGCAGGTGCGAGTGCACCAGCTCACGCGCGGCGTCCAGGTCCTCGTGGTCCCGGAAGCGGCGTGCCAGTTCCTGCTCATCCTCGACGCTGAGCACCTGGATCTGGTGCACGGCACCGATATAGGCCTCGAGCGACCCCAGCGGGCTGGGGACCGGCAGGTTGTTGGCGACAAGGGCGGTAGAAGCGGTCTGGTTCATGGCGGTCATCTTAGCAGTCCGGCTTTTGGACTGGCGGGGTCCGGAAAAGTTCCAGTGTTCCAGTGACAGGACGATTGCACTGTCGCCGGCACGCGGCAGACCGGCCATGATCCGCGGCTCGGCGTGAACGCGATGCCGCCGACGTCCCCTCCTTCCGGATCAACGACTTGCGTCCGGCAGCGGGAGTTCCGTGGCGGACGTGAGCCAGGGACCGGCGGGCCGGACCTCGTCCGCCGGCTGAACGAGCGGTCGTCCGTCCCGGGTGCCCGCCTCAGTAGTAGCCGGCCAGGTTGAGGAAGACGCCGTGGTGCTCGTAGCGCAGCTGGGTCAGGTTGTCGCTGAAGTCGGTGAAGTTGTAGCCGGCGCCGATCTTGAAGTTCTCGCCGATGCGGCGGTCCACGCCCAGCAGCCAGCCCTGGCGGTCGCCACCATCGCGCACCTTCAGCCAGCGGTACTCGCCCAGCGCCTCCCACTGCCAGCCCAGCCGGTAGCGCAACTGGACGGCGGCGAAGTCGGCGCGGCTGTCCAGCCAGGCGCCTTCGCCGCGGCCGGTGCGGTAATCGCCCCAGCGCGAGGCCAGCTTGCCCGCCAGCTCCCAGTTCACGCCCAGCTGGCGGATGCCCTCCAGCGACAGCACCCGCGAGCGCTGGTCGTAGACGTTGCCGCCGACCTGTCCGGCCGAGGCCACGTCGTGCAGGTAGGTGACCTTGCCGAACGCGGCCCAGCGGGTGTCGTCGTGCGGACGCCACGCGAACCCGAGGTTGGACTCGATCAGCTTCGCGTCGGCCAGCGGGCTGCGCCGGTCGTCGGTATCGGCATAGTTGGCGCGCAGCGCGATCCGCCAGTCTTCGTTGACCCGGTACAGCAGGCGGTTGGTGCTGACCCACTGCTCGCGGTCCTCGGCGCCACGGTCGCGCCGGTACTCCAGCTTGCTGTTCCACTGCGCCACCGCATCGGTGCGCCCGCCGCTGACGCTGTAGGCGCGCCGGTCGACCGGGCCGGTGCTGGCGTCCAGGTCGCCATCCATCACGGTGAAGCCCAGGTTCCATCCCTGCGCCGGGTAGAAATCCATGCCGAAGGTGTGGACCAGACCGGCGCCGGCGTCGCGGGTGTTCTTCAGATACTGGCTCTCGTTGTAGACGTTGACCCGGTTGCTCAGGCGCCAGCGCTGGCCGAGCGTCCAGCCGGACTGCAGCCCGGTGTCGAACAAGGGGTCGGTGCTGCTGCGGTCGGTGCTGTAGCTGTAGCTGCCGTAGACGGTGTGATCCGGCGCCATCCGGTACTCGCCCTCGAGCCGTGCGCCCTCGCCGCGGCTGCCGGTGCTGACCTCGGCCCCGACGCTGGAGCGGTCGCCGAACAGGTAGCGGGCGCCCACGGTCAGCAGGTCGTTGTCCGGATAGGCGCCGCGGTCGTCGTCCAGCGTCACCTGGCCGGTGCCGTGCAGCTCCCAGTGGTCGCCGAGCCGATGCCGGTAGCTGAGCGCGGCCAGCAGGGCCTCGACCGTCTGCGTGGCCTGTTCCTCGCGTACCCGGCGCAGTTCGGCGCCCCACTGCGCGTTCTCGCCGATGCGCCAGTCGCCGGTCAGCTGGCTCTGCTCGAGCGCCAGGTCGCCCTGCTTGGTACGGCTGTGACGTCCATACAGGCTCAGGGTGTCGGTGAAGTAGCCCAGGAACTCGGCGCCGTACTCCTCGACCGCCCGCCCCAGGTCCTGGCGCGCGACCGAGAAGCCGGCATCGACGTCGCGCCACCACGCGCCCACGCTCCAGTCCTGCGCGGTCCAGCCCAGTTCGCGCAGGTTCGCCCGTGCCTCCACCGCGGACGCGGTGCCGGAACGCCGGGCCGTGTCCGGGTTGCGCTGGACGAAGCTGAGGCCGCCGTTGTCGGAGAAGAAGATCGGGGCGGCAGTGGCCTCGGTCCGGGTCTGCTCCAGCCGGACCCAGGTGCCGCGTCCGGCCTGCAGGGTGAGGTCGGCGCCCTTGAGGCTGTAGTTCTCACCGCTGCGGTTCTCCTCCACCCAGGTACCGCCGACCGCGACGTGGTCGCCCAGCCATTGCCTGCCGCGCACACCGGCAGTCACGTCATCGGCACCGAAGCCCGGCGGCACGTACTCGTAATCGACGAGCAGCAGCTGGTCGTAACCATCGAGCGGGCGGTCGCGGGTCAGGCTGCGCACGTTCTCGCGGGTGATCTGCGCCAGCGGGCGGGTCAGGATCAGCCGGCCCTGCATGTCGTCGATCTCGTAATCGACGCCTTCGCTCAGGGTCACCCGCGTTTCGGCGCGGCCGGTGGTGCGGTCGCGCACCTCCAGCACGACCTGCTCCGAACCCGGCAGCAGATCGGTATGGCGCAGGTAGTACAGGCTGCCGCCGGTACCGAGGAACTCGCTGTGGCCGGGGGCCGACTGCGCCTCGGAGCCGAACGCCTTCAGCTGCGAGCGCGCCTCGCCCAGCGGCGTGGTCGCCATCGAACGCCAGCTCAGCGCGCCGCCGTACAGCGAGCGCGCGTACTGGCCGTACTCGGTGCCGGTGATGCCGGTGGCGAAGTTGCCCCACAACGCCTGGCTGCGATCCCAGTCCACCCGCAGGTACAGACGGCCCTGGGTATCCACGTCGCGCCAGGTGACCGCGTCGTCGCCGTACACCGGGTAGTACAGGTCGGGATCGAGGCGACGGAAGATGTCGCGCGCATCGGCCTCGGTGAAATCACGGAACAGGTGCCGCAGTTCGCGGTCCTGGGTGTCGGCCTGCGCGGTGACCAGATACTTTCCGCGCATCTTGCCCTTCATGTAGAACGCCAGCCGGCCCTCGCCCAGGAAGCCGTCGTCGTCGCCGCCATCGGCGGCCAGCGGCTGCAGGTTGCCGCTGGCGCTGTTTCTGGACAGGGTGAGATCGGCGATGCCGACCAGGAACATGTAGCGCCCGGTGACCTCCACATCCAGCTGGCGCTGCTCCGCAGGCGCGTCGCGCGACTCGACCCGCACGTCGTAGCGGTGGCGTCCGACCGGCTCGATGAACTCGGCCGCGAACTTCTGCTCCAGGTCCACCGGGAAGTTCTGCCCGTTGATCGTGACCCGGCTGTCGGGCTCCAGGTTGCGTCCATGCAGGCGCACCCGCGAGCCGTGGATCGGGATGTTCTGCAGGCGCAGCATGCTCTGCCCGTAGATGCCGGAACTGACCTGCAGCGCCTGCGCGTCCTCGCCGCCGAGTGCCTGCCCCAGCGTGCGCTGCACGCTGTCGCGCGTGAACTGCAGGCCGCGCTCGAAATCGGCAGGGGTCACCAGCTGGATGCGCTGGACCTGGGTCTCGTCGAAGGCGCCGCCCGCGCCATAGGCGCGCGCGACGTAGAGCAGCTCGTCGCCGACCCGCGCGCTGACGCCGGCGGGCAGTTGCCCGTCCCACTCGCCTTCGGCCACGTAATCGGCCGGCAGCGCGATCCGGGCCAGCGGACTGACCAGGTCGATGTCGCTGCCGCGGTACAGCGTGACCTCGATGCGCTCGATGAAGGACGCGTAGTTGTTGTAGCTGTGGAAGCGCAGCGGCCGCAGCAGGCGACCATCCTCGAACGCCACGGTCGAGCCGGACTGCACGCTCAGGCTGGGCGGCACCATGCTCGGGTCTTCGGTGGCCCAGACCACGCCACCGCCGGGCAGCTCGGCCATGAATCCACCTGGTGCCCCACCGGGGTCCGGCGTGGCCGGGGCTGCGCCGGACCCCGGCGTTCCGTGGAGGGTAAGCAGCGTGCCGTCCTGGCTGTCGCAACGCTCCGGACCGCAGCGGACCGGCGTCGGGGCCGCGGTCTGCGCGGACGCGACGGGAACGAGCGTCACCAGTGCCAATGCGAGGATGCGAAGCAGGATCATGTGCACGTCCTCACTCCCCTTCCGTTTCGGGCTGCACGGTGCCGACCGGCGGCGCCTTCCCTGGCGCTGGAACCGGCTGCGCCGCCAGCGGCAGGGTCGCGACGGTGCCACCATCGGCCGCCACCAACTCGATCCGTGTGTTGAGCGCCACCGCCGGCGCCAGCAGGTCGGCCAGTGCCGTGCGGATGGCCTCGGCGCGACGCCCGCCCAGTTCCATGCCGCCCGGGTCGACACCGATCCGGACGCGGCCACCCCCCCGGGCGGACAGGGCCTCGGCGGCCTTGTCCAGGACCGGCGCATGGGCCGGCGGGATCGCGGCCTCGCCGGTGACGAACACCGCTGCCGCCAATGCGATGTCCGCACCGGCCACCGGGGCGAGGCCGCCGGCCGGCAGGCGCACGCCGAAGTCGAACCGCACCGGCACGCCCGGAGTGATGCGGCGGACGAGCGGATTGGGCGTGGTGAAGTCCGCACCCGATGGCAGCGTCGCCGGGTCCACCTTGAGGATGAAGTTGCGACCGCGGTCGCCACCGCCCGGGATGCCGAGCAGGTGGTAGCGGCCGTATGCATCGGTTTCCATCAGCAGCCCTTCGACCGCGGCGATGCGGACACCGGGAATGCCGCGCTCGCCGGCGTCCTGCACGCCATTGCCGTTGCGGTCGTCGAACACGCTGCCGACGACCAGGCTCTCTTCCAGCAGCGGGTCGGCGACGATCTCCACGTCGGCATGGGCGACGTTGGAGATGCTGCCGCCCTGCGCGTCGACGGCCACGATCCGGTTGGTGTGGACGCCGGTGCCGGTGCCGGCACCCACCCTCAGGTAGTAGACGACGGTGGCGGTGTCGCCGACGGCCACGTCGATCCCGTCGATGCGCAGCGGCTGCACGCCCGATGCGCGCGCGGCGTTGTCCGCATCGCCGACCTCGAAGCCGCCACGCACGAACACGAAGCCCGGCGGAAGCGTGTCGAGCAGCGAGACGCCACGCGCATCGAGGTCGCCGACGTTGTCGATGGTCACCACGTAGCGGACCAGGTCGCCGATCTGCGCGGTCCGGGTGGCCGCCGCCTTGGTCAGGCGCAGGGTCGTCTCGCCGCCGCTTCCAGCCACCGTCACGGTGGCTTCCGCGCACGCGGGGGTGGGCACGGAGACATCGCAGATGCCATAACGGAACTGGTCGGCGCCACCGAACGCACGCAGCGCGCGGTAGATGCATGACCCTCCCTCGCAGCTGACGCTGCCGCGGGTGGGCTCCATCGCGATCCACAGCGAGTCCGGATCCAGTGGCGCGCCGCGGACCGCATCGTTGGCCAGCACGTCGATCATGGTTTCGCCATCCGCTGCGACCGCGGCTGTGTCATCGGCCAGCACCAGCGTGTTCGCCGGCACCATGAGCGTGACGGTGGCGGTGGCGCAGTCGGACGGATCGGTGATCAGGCAGATGCGGTAGTCGAAACTCTGGGTACCGCTGAACCAGGTGGTGAGCGCGGCCCACACCGTTCCACCGGACATGACGCTGGCGGTGCCGTAAGGCAGCTGGCTGGTGATGGTGATCGTGATCGCGTCCGCGCTGGCTGCGAGCCCGTTCTCGCGATCGTTGGCGAGCACGTCCAGCATCAGGCTCGCATTGGTCGGCAGCATCCAGGTGTCATCGGTCGCCTCAAGCCGTTCGGCGACGACCGTGACCCGTACCGTCGCGGTGGCGCAGACCGTCGGCTGTGCACGCAGGCAGATCGTGTAGGTGGTGCTGTACGTCCCCGGCGCGAGCGCCGGCACGACGCTCAGGTTGCCGGCCGCGTCGAAACGCAGTGCCGCGGTCGCCACGGCGCTGAACGACACCGTCGACGGGTCCAGCACGGCACCGTCGGACAGGTCGTTCCCCAGCACGTTGCGGACGTTGCCGCCGCCGGCGGTGGGCACCGCGTCCACCACGTCGTCGAAGGCCACCAGCGCACCGGCAGGCGCGCGCACCGCCACCCTCGCCACGGCCTGGGAACAGTTGGCCGGCACCGACCGCTCGCAGATGCGGTAGGTCACCTGGTAGTCGCCTGGCGCCAGGCCAGCGGGTACGAGGATCGCGCCGGTTGCGGTGAGCGATACGCCAGGCGGGCCGCTGACCAGGCTTGCGGTCACGTTGCCTGCGGGCAGCGGCGAGACACCGTTGTAGAGGTCGTTGCCGAATACGCTCGGGGTCGCGCCACCGCTGGCCGGATTGATCAGCACGTTGCCGAAGTCGTCGTCGACGGCCTGCAGGGTCGTGGCGGCGACCACCGTCACCCGGACCGTCGCGGTAGCGCACACGGCCGGCTGCGCAACCAGGCAGATCCTGTAGGTCGTGGTGTACACACCGGCCGCCAGCCCCGGCGCGACACTGAGATTGCCGGCCGTGTCGAAGCCCAGCGCGGAGGTCGTGACGGGAGTGAACACCACGGCCGAGCGATCGAGTGCGGCACCATCGAGCGTGTCGTTGGCCAGCACGTTGCGCACGTTGCCGGCACCGGTGACCGGCACCGAGGCGACGACATCGTCGAAAGCCGCCAGCGAGCCAGCAGGTGCCTGCACCCGTACCGTCGCCACCGCCTGCACGCAGTTCGCGGGCGCTGCACGCTCGCAGAGCCGGTAGGTCAGCGGATAGAGACCGGGCGCGGTGCCCGCGGACACCAGGATCGCGCCGCTCGCAGCCAACGAGAAGCCGGGCGGCGGCCCGACGAGGTTGAGCACCACGCTGCCGCCGGGCGGCACCGCACCGTTGAAGCGGTCGTTTTCCAGCACGCTGGGGGTCGCACCGCCGACGGCCGGGTTGATCGCCAGCGCACCGAAGTCGTCGTCGACCGCCTGGACCACGTTGGCGGCTACCACGGTCACGCTGACGGTACCGGTCGAGCACACCGAGCCGTCAGCCACCAGGCAGATCGCGTAGCTGGTGGTGTAGGTCCCCGGCGCCACGCCCGCCGCGACGCTGAGGTTGCCCGCGGCATCGAAGCTCAGCTGCGCGGTCGGGACCGGTGTGAAAACCACCTGTGCCGGGTCCAGCGGCGCGCCGTTGTAGGTATCGTTGGCCAGCACGTTGAGCAGGTTGCTGCCACCGGTCCCCGGCACGGACGGCAGCGTGTCGGCATTGGCCGACAGCACACCCGCCGTTGCCACCAGCGTGACGCTGACGGTCGCCGTCGCGCAGACCGACGGGTCGCTGACCAGGCAGATCGCGTACGTCGTGGTGTAGGTGCCGGCCGGCAACCCGGCGGCGACGTTCAATGCGCCATCGCTGCCGAAGGACAGTGCCGGCGTCGGCACCGGCGTGAACACGACCAGGGCCGGGTCCAGCGTCAGGCCGCCGTAGGTATCGTTTTCCAGCACGTTGACGACGTTGCTGCCACCGGTTGCTGCAAGCACGGAGGCGACATCGTCGAAAGCCACCAGCGTTGCCGCCGGGCTCTGGATGCGCAACGTGACCTGGGCGGTCGCGCAGTTGCCGGGCTGCGCGGCGTCGCAGATCCGATAGCCCAGCGTGTACTGCCCGGACGCGGTACCGGGCGCAACGGCGAGCGTCCCGTTGGGCTGGATGGTGATGCCCGCCGGCGGCGAGGACAGCGACGGGATCACGGCGTTCGGCGGCGGCGGCGTGGTCGCATTGAAGCGGTCGTTGTCCAGCACGCTGCCGGTGGTCGTGCCGCCGGTCGTCGGGTTGATCGGCGTGGCGCTGAAATCGTCGTCGAACGCCTCGATGACATTGATCGCGGCACCGACAGTGATCGTGACCGCCGCGGTCGCGCAGACACCGCTGTCCGGCATGGGCAGACAGACCTGGTAGACAAACGAGACCGGTCCGGACGTTCCACCCGGCGGCGCGTAACTGAAGCTGCCATCGGTGTTGAACGTCAGCCCCGGTGGCGTGGTGCCGCTGATGGTGAACACCGAGCCGCCCGGCACGTTGTCATTGGTCGACACGTTGCCGGTGACCACCTGCCCGGCAGGTGTGGACACCGTATCGGCCACCGCCACCGGCAGCACCAGCAGCGCGATGCTGGCGGTGTCGCAGTTGGTCGGCGCCGCGGCCTCGCACAGCCGGTAGGTCAGCGTCAGCGCGCCGGCCATCGTGCCCGGCGCCACGCTGATGATGCCGGTGCCGTCGATGTCGACCCCTGCAGGCGCCCCCACCAGCGACAACTGCACGCTCGCTGGCAACGGCGGCGCGGCGCCAGCGACGCTGTCGTTGGCCAGGACGCTGGTGACGATGCTGCCGCCAGTCACCGGATCGATCGGCGCATTGCGGAAGTCGTCGTCCACCGCATCGACGGTGCCGGCCACCAGGTTGATGGTGACGCCGGCCAGATCGCAGACGTCGTTCGACGGCACCGGGAGGCAGGCCTGGTAGTCGAACGTGACCGGACCGGTCGTACCGACAGGGGGCGCGTACAGGAACGTGCCGTTGGCATTGAAGGTCAGGCCTTGCGGCGTGGCACCGCTGACCGAGAACACCGCATCGATCGGCACGTTGTCGTTGTCGCCCACGTTGCCCACCGTCGGCTGGCCGAGCTGGCCGGTCACCACGTCGTCCACCGCCAGTGGCGCGATCAGCAGACGCACGTCGGCCGTATCGCAGTTGGTGGGCAGCGCGACCTCGCAGGCCTGGTAGACCACCAGGTAGGAGCCGGCCGCGGTCCCGGCCACTGCGCTGATCTCGCCCGTGGCGCCGATGCCGACGCCTGCGGGCACCGCGCCGACCAGCGCCAGCTGCAGCGCCCCCGCCGGCGGCGGCGCGACGCCGTTGAGACTGTCGTTGACCAGCACGCTGGCGGTGCTGCCGCCCGTAGCGGGATCGATCGGCGTGGTAGCGAACGTGTCGTCGTTGGCGATCAGGGTGCCGGCGTTGACGTTGATGGTCACCGACGCCGTACTGCATATGGTGGTGTCAGGTGCCGGCAGACAGACCTGGTAGGTGAAGCCGACCGTGCCACTCGTGCCGACGGGCGGTGTGTAGACGAAGGTGCCGTCGTTCTCGAGCGCCAGACCGGCCAGTGCGGGGCCAGTCGCGGAGAACACGGCATCCGGCGGCACGTTGTCGTTGCCGGCCACGTTGCCGTTGAGCACCTGTCCGCTCGGTACCGAGACGATGTCGACCACGGCCACCGGCGACACCAGCAGGCGGATGGTCGCGGTATCGCAGTTGGTCGGCAGTGCCGCCTCGCACGTCTGATAGGTGATGGACAGTGCGCCCGCAGCCGTCCCGGGCGCCACGCTGATGATGCCGCTGGCATCGATGCTCACGCCGGCCGGTGGGGCAACCAGGCTCAGAATCACGGCAGCGGATGGCGGCGGCGTGGTGCCATTGAGCGTGTCGTTGGCCAGCACGCTGACCGGCAGGCTGGCGCCCCCCTGCGGATCGACCAGGCTGGCACGGAAGTCGTCGTCGACGGCCAGCAACGTGCCGGCGTTGACGTTGATGACCGCGGAGGCGGTCGCGCACACGCTGTCGTCCGGCGCAGGCAGGCAGACCTGGTAGGTGAATTCCACCGGACCACTGGCGCCGGCAGGCGGCGTGAACTCGAAGCTGCCGTCGCCGTTGAGCACCAGGCCCTGCGGTGTGGCGCCGCTGACCGAGAACACGGCATCCGCCGGCACGTTGTCGTTGGTGCGCACGTTGCCGGCGACCTGCTGGCCAGCCGTGGTGGACACCGCATCGTCCACGGCGACCGGGCTGACGACCAGCGTGGCCGTCGCACTGCCGCAGTTGGCCGGCAGGGTGGCTTCGCAGATCCGGTAGGTCAGCGTGGTGCTGCCCGCGGGCACGCCGGCCGCAACGACGATGGTGCCGTCGGTGTGGATGCTGTAGCCGGCCGGTGCTGTCACCAGGGACAGCTGCACCGTCGCCGGCAGCGGCGAGGTCACGCCGTTGAGGCTGTCGTTGGCCAGCACGCTGGCAGTGACGCCGCCCGTGGCGGGGTCGATGGCCGGCACACGCAGATCGTCGGCGACCGCAAGCACCGTACCGGCGTTGACGTTGATGGTGACATCGGCCGTCGCGCAGCGACCGCCATCCGGTGCGGGCAGGCAGACCTGGTAGGCGAACGTCACCGGCCCGCTGATGCCGACCGGTGGCGCGAAGCTGAAACTGCCGTTGGCATTGAGCACCAGGCCGGCCGGGCCCGTGCCACTGACGCTGAACTGCGCGCCCGGCGGCACGTTGTCGTTGGCCCCCACGTTGCCGTTGAGGGTGACGCCGACCTGTGTGGACACCGCATCATCGTTGGCCTGCGGTGCGACCACCATGATGATGTCGGCACTGTCGCAGTTGCCCGGCAGGGCCGCTTCGCAGACCTGGTAGGTCAGCGTGGTCCGGCCGGCCGCGCTGCCGGCGGCCACGTTCACGCTGCCATCGGCGTTGATGGCGACGCCCGCGGGCGCCCCCACCAGCGACAGCTGCAGCTGCGCCGGCAGCGGCGGCATGGCGCCGTTGAGCGTGTCGTTGAGCAAGACGCTCGGCAGGACGCCGCCGGTGACCGGGTCGATCACGGAGGCACTGAAGTCATCGTCCACTGCCAGCAGCGTGCCGGCGTTGACGTTGATGGTCACCGACGCCGTGTCGCACGTCGTGTCGTTCGGGGCGGCCAGGCACACCCGGTAGGCGAAGGCCACCGGCCCGCTGGTCCCTGTCGGTGGCGTATAGGTGAAACTGCCGTCGGTGTTGAACACCAGACCGCCCGGCTCGATGCCGCTGGTGCTGAACACCGCATCGATCGGCACGTTGTCGTTGAGCGACACGTTGCCGCTCACGGGCTGGCCGACCGGCGTGGAGACCACGTCGTCGTTCGCCACCGGAGACACGACCAGGGCGATGCCGGCCGTGCTGCAGTTGGTGGGCAGCGCGGCCTCGCACGCCTGGTAGGTCAGGCTCACCGCACCGGCCGCGGCGCCACCCGGCACGACGACGGTGCCATCGGGATCGATCGCATAGCCGGTCGGCGCACCGACCAGCGACAGCTGGACCGTGGCCGGCAGCGGCGGCGTGGTGCCGTTGAGGCTGTCGTTGGCCAGCACGCTCGGCGTGTTGCCGCCGTTGCCGGGATCGATCGGCACCCCACTGAAGTCATCGGCCACCGCCAGCAGCGTGCCGGCATTGACGTTGACACCGACCGCGGCGTCCGCGCACACGCCATCGTTGGGGACAGGCAGGCAGGCCCGGTAGGTGAAGCCCACCGCACCGCTGGTGCCCGCTGGCGGCGTGTAGGTGAAACTGCCATCGGCGTTGAACACCAGGCCATCGGGCGAGGTACCGGTGACGCCGAACACCGCGTCTGCCGGCACATTGTCGTTGGTGGCGACATTGCCGGTCACCGGCTGGCCGACCGGCGTGGACAGCACGTCATCCACGGCGGATGGTGCGATCACGACCACCGCCGTGGCGGTGTCGCAGTTGGTGGGCAGCGCCGCCTCGCAGAGCCGGTAACCCAGCGGCAGCGCGCCGGCACGCGTGCCCGGGGCCACGGCGATGCCGCCTGTCGCACTGATGCTGACGCCAGACGGCGCACCCACCAGACTCAGCTGCACATCGGCCGCGAGCGGAGGCGTGGTGCCGTTGAGGCTGTCGTTGCCCAGCACGCTGGCGGTGCTGCCACCGAGCAGCGCGCTGATCGGCGTGGTGCTGAAATCGTCGTCGCTGGCGAGAACAGTGCCTGCGTTGACATCGATGGTGGCGCTGGCGGTGTCGCAGACCCCCGAATCCGGCGTTGCCAGGCAGACCTGATAGGTGAAGATCACCGTGCCACTGCTGCCCGGCGGCGGGGTGTAGGTGAAGCTGCCGTTGGGATTGAACGCCAGCCCGGCCGGCGCAGCGCCGGGAATGGTGAACGTCGCGGTGGGCGGCACGTTGTCGTTGACCGCGACGGTGCCACTGACCGGCTGACCGACCAGGGTGGAGATCACGTCATCCAGCGCCGACGGGGCGATCACCAGGCGGATGGACGCGATATCGCAGTTGGTCGGCAGCGCGGCCTCGCAGATCTGGTAGGTCAGATCGATCCCGCCCGCGGCCGTGCCCGCAGCGACACTGACGGTGCCATCGGCCGCGATGCTCACGCCGGCAGGCGCACCGACCAGGCTCAGCTGCACCAGCGTGTCGGCCGGCGACGGCACGCCATCGAGCACATCGTTGAGCAGCACGCTGGCGCTGGTACCGCCTACGGACGGATCGATCGGCGACGCGCCGAAGTCGTCGTCGCCAGCCACGAGGGTGCCGGCATTGACGTTGATGGTGACGCTGGCCGTGGCGCACGCGGCGTCGTTCGGGGCGGCCAGACAGACCTGGTAGATGAAGCTCACCGGGCCGCTGATGCCCACGGGCGGGGTGTAGGTGAAGCTGCCATCGGGATTGAACTGCAGCCCGGCCGGCACGGTGCCGCTGACCGCGAACACCGCATCCACCGGCGTGTTGTCGTTGACGGCGACATTGCCGTTCACCGCCTGTCCGACGGGCGTGGCCACGACGTCGTCGTTGGCCTGCGGCGATACCACCAGCGTGGCGGTGGCCGAATCGCAGTTGGACGACAGCGCGGCCTCGCAGACCTGATAGGTCACGGTGACGCTGCCTGCGACCGCACCGGCCGGCACGACGATCGTGCCGTCGGTGTTGATCGCGTAGCCGGTCGGCGCGCCGACCAATGCCAGCAGTACCGTGGCCGGCAGCGGCGGCGTGGTGCCGCTGAGCGTGTCGTTGCCCAGCACGCTGGCCGTCGTGCCGCCCGTGGCCGGATCGATCGGCGCGCCGCTGAAGTCGTCCGCGACGGCGGCCAGCGTGCCCGCATTGACGTTGATCGTCACCGTCGCGTCCGCGCAGGCTGCGGTATCAGGCGCAGGCAGGCACACCCGGTAGTCGAAGCTGACCTGGCCGCTGGTGCCGGTGGGCGGGGTGTAGGTGAACGTGCCGTCGGCATTGAACGCCAGGTCGGTCAGTGGCGGGCCGATCAGCGAGAACTGCGCCGTCGGCGGTACGTTGTCGTTGCCGGCCACGGTGCCGATCAGCACCTGGCCGACCGGCGTGGACAGCAGGTCGTCGACCGGCGCCGGGCTGATCAGCAGCTGCACGGTCGCGGTCGCGCAGTTGCTGGGCAGCACTGCCTCGCACAGGGTGTAACCCAGCGTCATGGCACCCGCAGTGGTGCCCGGCGCCACGTTGATCACGCCGCCAGGCCCGACGCTGATGCCGGGCGGTGGCGCAGCCAGACTCAGGATCACGCTGCTCGCCGACGGCGGCGACACGCCGTTGAGGCTGTCGTTGAGCAGCACGCTGGCGGTCGTGCCACCGGTGACCGGATCGATCGGCGTGGCACGCAGGTCGTCGTCGTTGGCCACGATCGCACCGGCCTGCACGGTGATGGTCGCACTCGAGTCCGAGCACAAGGCGTTGAACGGCGGCGGCAGGCATACCTGGTAGGCGAAGCTCATCGCGCCGCTGGTGCCATCGGGCGGCGTGTAGGCGAACGTGCCGTCCGCATTGAACAGCAACCCGTCGGGCGATGCGCCGGTGACGCTGAACAACGCGCCGGGCGGCGCATTGTCGTTGCTGGCGACGTTGCCGATGAGGGTCGCGCCGGCGAGCGTGGAGAAGCTGTCGGTCACCGCCAGCGGATCGACCAGCAGCGTGGCCGTGGCCGTTGCGCAGTTGCCGGGCAGTGCCGCCTCGCAGATCTGGTAGGTGACGTCCAGGCGCCCCGCCGGCGAACCTGCGGCGACCTGAATCGTGCCGTCGACATCGATCCCGATGCCGGCCGGTGCGCCGATCAGCGACAGCTGCACGAGCGCGGGCAGCGGCGGCGAGGCGCCATTGAGCGCGTCGTTGCCCAGCACGCTTCCAGTGACGCCGCCGGTCACCGGATCGACCGGCGTCGCGGTGAAATCATCGGACACGGCCAGCAGCGTGCCGGCGTTGACGTTGACGGTGGCCGTGGCGGTCGTGCAGACGGTGCTGTTCGGCGCAGGCAGGCAGACCTGGTAGATGAACGTCACGGCACCGCTGGTGCCTGACGGGGGCGCGTAGATCAGGCTGCCGTCGGCTCCGAGATCGAGGCCGTCGGGCGTGGCGCCGACCACGCTGTAGACCGCGCCGGCGGGGGCGTTGTCGTTCAAGCCGAGATTGCCGGCGACCGGCTGTCCGACCGGTGTGGACAGCGCATCGTCGACCGCCACCGGCGCGATCACCAGCTGGGCCTGCGCGGCGGCGCAGTTGCCCGGCAGCGCGGCTTCGCAGACCTGGTAGGCGACCGACACCGCGCCAGCAGCGCTGCCTGGTGGCACCGCGATCGCGCCGTCGGTATCGAGCTGGAACCCTGGCGGCGCACTGGTCAGCGCCAGCAGCACGCTGGAGGCCAGGGGCGGCGACGTACCGTTGAGGCTGTCATTGCCCAGCACGCTGGCGGTGACGCCGCCACTGAGCGGGTCGATCACGCTGGCGCGGAAGTCATCGTCCACCGCCAGCAGGGTGCCGGCGTTGACGGTGATCGCGACGCTGGCGAACGCGCACACCGCATCGTCCGGTACGGGCAGGCAGACCTGGTACGCAAAGCCGACCTGGCCGCTGGTGCCCGCCGGCGGCGTGTAGGTGAAGGTGCCGTCGGGGTCGAATGCCAACCCGGGCGGGGTGGTGCTGGTGACGCTGAAGAACGACCCGGGCGCGATCGTGTCGTTGGCGGCCACGTCGCCGTTCAGCGCCTGGCCGACCGGCGTGCTCAGGATGTCGCCGACGGCCACCGGCCCCAGCAGCACCCGCACCGCGGCCGACACGCAGTTGCCCGGCAGGACGGCTTCGCACATCTGATACTGGAAACTCTGCTCGCCGGCGACGCTGCCGCCCGCGATGGAGATCGTGCCGTTGGCGTTGATGGTGAATCCGGCCGGCGCACCGATCAGGCTCAGGAGCACATCGCCCGGTGCCGGCGGCACCGCACCGTTGTGACCATCGTTGGCCAGCACGCTGGCGGTGGTGCCACCGTAGACCGGATTGATTACCACGCTTCGGAAGTCGTCATCGGCGGCGGCCAGGCTGCCCGCGTTGACGGTGATGGTCGCCAGCGCTGTGGCGCACACCGCGTTGTCCGGTGCGGGCAGGCAGACCTCGTAGGTGAACGGCACGGCACCGGTGAAGCCCGCCGCCGGGGTGTAGTCGAAACTGCCATTGCCGGTGAACACCAGGCCGGCCGGCGTGCCGCCGACGATGCTGAAGGTGGCACCGGCCGGCGCGTTGTCGTTGATGGCGACGCTGCTGGACAGCGCGCGTCCGGCCACCGTCGTGAAGGCGTCGTCTTCCGCCTCCGGTGAAATCAACAGCGTGATCGTGGCGGTGTCGCAGTTGTCCGTCCCGGCTTCGCACAATTCATACGTCAGCGTGACCGGACCGGAGGCCGCAGCTGCCGGTACGACGACTTCACCGGCCGCGTTGAGCGCGTAGCCGACCGGCGAGCCGTTGATCAGGTTGAAGCTCACCTGTGCAGGCGTCACCGGGACGGCATTGAGCGTGTCGTTGACCAGCACGCTGGCGGTCACCCCGCCCGGCGGCACCGGTACCGAACGGAACGGATCGTCCACTGCGTCGATCGGCGCCGCGGAGACGTTGATCGTCACCGTGCCGACGTCGCAGACGGCATTGTCCGGCGCCGGCAGGCATACGCTGTAGTCGAAGGCATCCGCACCGACGGCACCGGCAAGCGGCGTGTAGGTGAACGAGCCATCGGCGTTGAACACCAGGGTGCCCCGGGTGGGCGTGGTCAGTGCCGAGAACACCGACACGGCGGGCGCGTTGTCGTTGGTCGCCACGTTGCCCGGCATCGTCACGCCGCCGGTGGCGGTGAACGCATCCGGCTCGGCGTCCGGTGCGATCACCAGGCGGATGCTGGCCGTGTCGCAGCTGCCCGCCTGGCAGAGCTGGTAGGCGAACGCGGCGGCGCCGGCCGACGCATTCGGGGCGACGTTCAGTGTCGCACCCGCACCGAGCGAAATCCCGGTCGGCGCGCTGATCAGCGTGATGGTCGCCAGGGCGGGCGGGAACGGCTGACCATTGAGGGTGTCGTTGGCCAGCAGGCCTGGCGTCGAACCGCCGGTGGACGGGATCGGCGTGGCGAAGATGTCATCGACCGCATCGACCGCATTGGCGGCCACCACGATCTGCACGCTGGCGGTATCGCAGGCGGTCGCGTCCGGTGCCGGCAGGCAGACCCGGTAGGTGAAGGTATCCGGACCGGTGTAGTTGGCGTTGGGTGTGTAGGTGAACACGCCATTGGCGTCGAGCACCACCGAGCCGTTGGCCGGCGCGCCCCCAGCCGTCAGCGCGTACTCCACGCCGGGCGTGATGTTGTCATTGTTCGCCACCGAGGCTGTCAGCGCACGACCACCACCCGGCGTATCGAACAGGTCGTCGATCGCATCGGGCGCGACCGGCACGCGCGCCGTGGCAGTGGCGCAGTTGGTCGGGAAGGCGGCCTCGCAGATCCGGTAGGTCAGCGTGTAGACGCCGGCTGGCGTTCCTCCTTGAACCGTGATGGCGCCATCGGCGGCCAGGCTGATGCTGAAGCCGGACGGTGGCGACACCAGCGCCAGGGTCACCTGCCCGCCGAGCGGCACCGGACCACCGGAGAAGGTGTCGTTGGCCAGCACGCCGGTGGTGGTGGTGCCGCCTGTCTGCGCACTGATGAACGACAGCGTGTCGTTGCTGGCGATGATGGGGTTGGCGTCCAGCACCAGGTGCGCGGAGGCGATCGAACAGGTCGTCGCGTTGGGTGCGGGCAGGCACACCTGGTACTGGAAGGTCAGCGGCGCGTTGATGCCGCCGCCCGGGGTGTAGGTGAAGTTCCCACCTGTCGGCGCGATGACCAGTCCAGTCACGGCCGCACCGCTCAGGGAGTAGGGCGAGCCCGCCGGCGCGTTGTCATTGAGTGCGAGATTGCCGGTGAACGTGAGCGCGCCGCTGTTGACGTTGAAGCTGTCCTCGGACGCACGCGGTGCCACGATCAGGTTCGCCACCGCACTGGAGCAGTTGGTCGGCGATGCGGCTTCGCAGATCTGATAGGTCACCTGCTGCGCTCCGGCGGGCGCTCCCGCAGGGACGCTGATCGATCCCGCCGCATCGATGGTGTAGCCAGCCGGAGCAGCTGTCAGCGCGACCAGCAGGTCGGCGGCGACCACCGGGGCACCGGCCAGGGTGTCGTTGGTCAGCACCGATGGCGTGGTGCCGCCACTGAGCGAAGAGATCGGCGAGGTGAAGACGTCGGCGCTCGCGGTCAGCTGCCGCGGCTGCACGGTGATCGGAGTGGTGGTTGCGGTGTTGTCGCCCGGCGTCGGGTCGGTGGTGCCCGGCGGCAGGACCAGAGTGACGGTGTTGGCCGGAATGGTGGATGGCGTGGTGGTGGGCGCGGTACCACTGACCACCAGCGTCACGCTGCCGCCCACACCGACATCGACCGCGGTGTTGATGGCGTTGCCGGTGTCGCTGGCACTCCCGCATGCGGAGCCTGCGCCGGACGCCGAACAGACCCAGCTCACGTTGGACAGCTGGGCCGGCACGCTGTCCACCACACCGACGCCGACGGCGGTGGACGGGCCGATGTTGCTCACCACGATGCGGTACTGCACCGTGGACGTGGCTGGTGCGGGCGTGGCGGTGAGGATGGTCTTGCTGACGCTCAGCTGTGCCTGCAGGGCCAGGGCGTTGCTGTCCGTGGCGCTGTTGTTGCCCGGGATCGGGTCGCCGATCTCGGCCGGGGTAGCGACCTGGGCCGTGTTCGACAGGGGGTTGGGATAGGTCTGCGCCATCGGCGCGGAAGGCAGGAGCAGCAATGCCAGCAGACAGGCACTGCGCGTCACAGTGGCTGCCGCGGCATGGAGACTGGTCTGGCCCCTGGCACTTGCCATGCGTTCCTTCCTCGTGACCCTTGTCATGCCGACGCGCTGCGACGCCATGACACCGCTTCCTGACGACACGCCCCATCCGGGGCACGGCTCCTGCAACCGGCGATGCGCCGGTCAGTAACTGGCTGGGTTGCTGCTGAACGTGACGGGGACCGTGATCGTGGCCTGGCCCCCATTGACGAGGTCCACGTTCACGGTGACCTGGTTGGCACCTGCAGCGCCGCCGCTCGCCGCGCTGCAGGTGCTGCCCGCGCTGGCACTGCAGCTCCAGGCGCCGGACAGCGTCGCGCCCGCCGGCAGGGTGTCGCTGACCACCGCACCCACGACCGGATCGGGGCCGGCATTGCTCACCTGCAGCGTGTAGGAGGCACTGCCTCCGGGCGTATAGGTGCCGCTTCCGTCGGTCTTGGTGATCGACAGATCGGCCTGACGCGTGCGGTTGACGATGCGGCAGACCAGCGTCAGCGGTTGCGGCGCCAGTGTGGGCGCGGCAAGAGTGAAGGTGTTGCCGTTTCCGCTGCTGACCACGTTGCCGTTCTGGTCGGCGCACGACCACGAGCTGACATAGCGCGCCAGGGTCGTTCCCGATGCGGCGCTTTCGGCCATCACGTAGCTGCCGCCAGGCACGGTGATCACCGCTGCGGTGCTGCCGTTGTTGCCGACATTGCTGGCGGAGGACACCGTGGTGCCGTTGTAGGTGACGGCGAGATTGAATCGTCCGGTATCGGAGGTCGGCTGCAGCTCCTTCACCAGCTGCAAGGTCGCCGCGCACGCCTGCGCGATGCCCTCGACGGTGAACACCGCCTGGCCGATGCGGATGCCGAGCAGCCCGAGCACGTTGTCGACCACGCCGCCGAGCAGGGTGGTCAGGATCGGCGCGACCAGGGCGTTGACCTGGGCGCGGATCGGCGTCAACAGCGTCGACACCAGCGTGTTGACGAGGTCCGCCACCGGCAGCGGCAACGGCAGCGCACCGAGCAGCGCGACCGTCGGGTTGCCGCTGGTGACCTGGATCTCCAGCGAATTGATCAGCGTGGAGACCATGGTGGACGCGCTGACCGTGCCCGCACTGAGCGTGCGTGTCTGCGGAAACGGGCCAGTGAAGTTGACGGTCTGCAGCGGTGGCGTGGCGGTCGCGAACGCACGCACGCTGACGGTCAGTGGCACGCTGATGTCCGCCACGTTGATGTTGAGCAGCGTCGACACGCGCACCGAGAGGGTCAGGGAGGTCAATGCCGCGGACGACAGCGCGCTCTCGGTCAGCACCGTGTTGCGGTTGAAGAACGTCGCATCGCTGATCTGGCCGACGTACAGGTTCACCAGGCCGGGACGCGCCTGCAGCGTCACCGCGCTGCCCACCAGGTTGACCGCCTGGATGGTGCCCTCGGCACGGGCCACGTCCGCATACACCTGCAGGTGCAGCACGCTGGCGCTGAGGCTGTTCACGTTGACCTTGGCCAGGCCCAGCACATTGAGGTTGGTGAGCAGGCTGGTCAGTGCGGCCAGGTTGAGCCCCTGCACCAGGTCGAGATCGAGCTTGGTGCGGATCGCCGCGCTGTGGAATGCGGTACCGGTGGGGCCGCACACGTAGACCGGCCGCTCCACCACCTGCAGCCACAGGCGCACGTTGGCGATGCCGGTCAGGCCCAGCGCCGCGGTGTTCACCGTGATCGGCGTCGGTGTGGTGAGCACGTTGGAGTAGTTGTAGAGCTGCACGCCGCCGGTCAGCAGGTCCAGCACGTTCAGGCGGATGTTCGTCAGCGATCCGGTCGGCAGCTGGATCTGCAGCAGATCGGCCAGACGGATCGTCCCGCTCGCACCCGATGCGCCCAACGGCAAGGCGTTCAGCACGTTCGCCGCGGCGGTCTGCCCGTCGGCCTGCAGCACCGAGACCATCGCCGTACGGAAGGTCCCGAGCGCGATGCTGCTGTTGAGCACCTGGCTGGGATCGCTGACCACCACGCCGCTGTTGAGCTGGGTGATCAGCGCATTCAGGTTGATGTTGGCGCCGGCCAGGTGGTTCCAGTCGACCGCGGTGAGCGTGACATTGGTGCCCGGCAGCAGCGCTCCGAACAACAGGTTGAGGACCGGGCTCTGGCTGCTGTCCACCGACACCAGCCGTGGACCGGCGCTCACACAGGCGGCCGACGTGCACGCGCTCTGCGCCGCGGCTGAACCGTTGAACATCGTCGATGCGCACAGCATCACGAGCAGCAGCGCGCACCAGCGACGTGATGGAGTCTGTATCCGGTCCGCCTCGTGCATGCCGTCCCCCGCGCTCATCCGAGCGTCGCCGCATCGCGATGGCGGAAGACTCCACCATCCGTGGTGTGTCGGCCGGAGGCGCGGTGGCTGCGTCGATCCGGCTCTGCGGCGAATAAAGCCGCACGCCCGGATCGCGTCAAATGAAGTCGGCGCGAAGTCGGGTTATTCTTGCTGTCGGGTGCCGAATGTGTGCAGAAGCGAACGCAGTGCCCATCATGCGTCGCAAGCGATTCTGTACATCCCCGAAAAGTATTGCTCGCAGGGAAGTATCACTTACCACTCGAACGGAACGAGGTGAGCGAATGGTGACGATGAGTGATCGCATCAGGAAAGCACGGGTCACGGCCGGCCTGTCGCAGACGCAGCTGGCACTGGAGACCGGCGTATGCCGCAGTGCCGTCGCCCAATGGGAACGTGAAGGGGGCACCTGCCCCAGCGTGCAGAACCTGGCACGCATCGCCGTGGTGACCCGGGTCCACTTTGAATGGCTGGCCACCGGCCGCGGACCGGGGCGCCCCGCTGGCGGCGCGGACCTGTCGCCCCCGGCACCGCCCCCGCAACCCGAACAGCCGACGCAGGAAGAACAGATCCTGTCGCTGCTGCGGCGCATGCCACCGCGAAAACGCCAGGTCGCGCACGCCATCATCGAGATGCTGAACGCCTGAATACAGGCGGTCGTGGAGCGTGCAGATACGCATCGAAGGCGACCGTGGTCCCTGACGGGATCACGGTCGCATGGTGCGGCTGCAGCGAGTTCAGGCCTGCGGCAGATCGAACACCAGCACCTCTGCACCATCGCCGGCCTCGATCAGCACCGACGCCTCGTCGCGATACAGCAATGCATCGCCGGCCGCGAGCGCACGTCCATTCACCGTCGCCTGGCCGCGGGCGAGATGCACATAGGCCAGGCGGCCAGGCGCCAGCGCCAGTTCGGCGCGTTCATCGCCATCGAACAGGCCCGCGTACATCCGGGCGTCCTGATGGATGCGCACCGACCCGTCCCGACCATCGGGGCTGACCACCAGACGCAGGCGGCCGCGCTTTTCGCTGTCGTCGAAGCGGGTCTGCTCGTAACCGGGTTCGATCCCGGTGCGCTCGGGAATGATCCAGATCTGCAGGAAGTGCGTGGCGCCGGTCTGGCTGTGGTTGAACTCCGAGTGGGTCACACCGGTGCCGGCGCTCATCCGCTGCACCTCGCCAGGCTCGATGGTCTGCACATGCCCCATCGAGTCCTTGTGCGCCAGCGCGCCGTCGAGCACGTAGCTGATGATCTCCATGTCGCGGTGACCGTGGGTCCCGAAGCCCTGGCCGGCGGCGACGCGGTCCTCGTTGATCACCCGCAGCGGGCCCCAGTGCACGTGATCGGGGTCGTAGTACTCGGCGAAGGAAAAGCTGTGCCAGGAATCGAGCCAGCCGTGGTTGGCATGGCCGCGCGCGGCGGCAGGACGCAGGGTGATCACAGGGCACCTCCTTGGGTGGCGGGAGAAAGGGGGGATCGGCGCGAACGGCGCCAGGCATCAATGCTGAAGTCGCCTGCGCCATGCGCGGCCAGCAGCAGCAGGCCACCGCCAACGGCGACGTTCTTCATCAGGTGGATGAACTGGTTGGTGTCGGCCAGGTCGGCATGGAACAGCACGCCGGCGGCGACCGAAAACGCGGCCAGCGACAACGCGGCGCTGCGGGTGAACCCGCCGGCCAGCATGGCCAGACCGGCGCCGACCTCCAGCAGGATCACCAGCGGCAGCAGGGCGGGCGGCACGCCCATGGCGTCCATGTACTGCTGGGTGCCGGCGTAGGCGCCGAGCTTGCTCCAGCCGGAGGCGATGAAGATCGAGGACAGGCCGATACGGCCCAGCAGCGCATACAGGTGGCTCATGACGTCTCTCCGTCCGGGGCGGGACTCGCGTGTTGCGGCTCGAACAGGCGCCCTGCGATGGCGAGCATGATGATTCAGCCCACAAACGAGATAAACATCCAATACAACGAACTATCGTTCTATTTTTAACCACAAAACGCGGCGGGTCGCCGCGCCGTTGCAGGGACACGCCACCGGTGCAACGCGCTGTCCGCCACGCCGCCCTGCCCGCCCCGCCCGCGGCGGCGCACACTGGCCGCCCTCTCGCTTCTTCCTTCTGGCGACGCCATGGACGCCCTGCTGCACCTGATCGAGCACTACGGTCTCTGGGTGGTCCTGTTCGCCGTGCTGGCCGACCAGGGCGGCCTGCCGGTTCCGGCGGTGCCGGTCCTGGTGGTCGCCGGCGCGATGACGGCGCAGGCCGGCGAGCCGGTCTGGCCGCTGCTCGCCGTGGCCGTCGCCGCCTCGCTGGTGGCCGACGGGCTCTGGTATGCAGCCGGGCGCCGTTACGGCAGCGTGCTGCTGCGGCTGATGTGCCGATTGTCGCTGTCGCCGGATTCATGCTCGGGCAGCGCACGCGGCATCTATGCGCGCTGGGGCGCGCCATCGCTGATCGTGGCCAAGTTCATCCCCGGCTTCGCCGCACTGGCGACGGTGATGGCCGGCCAGATGCGCACCGGCGCGTTCCGCTTCGCCTTCCACGACGGCCTCGGCGCCCTGCTGTGGGCAGGCACCGCGGTGACCCTGGGCGTGGTGTTCGACGACGCCGTCGGCGAGCTGTTGCTGGAGCTGGAATCGCTGGGGCGGATCGGCCTGGGGCTGCTGCTGGCCGCGCTGGCCGGCTTCATCGCCTGGAAGCTCTGGCAGCGGCAGCGCTTCCTGCGCCTGCTGCGGATGGCGCGCATCTCGGTGGACGAACTGCAGCAGCGTTTCGAGGACGGCCGGACCCCGCAGGTGCTGGACGTGCGCCCGGCGCAGCAGCGCGACGCCTCCGGATGGATTCCCGGTGCGGTGCTGATGGCCGAGCTGGGCACGCTGGCATTCGATCCCGAGCAGGACGTGGTGGTCTACTGCGACTGCCCCGACGAGGCCTCGGCCGCACGGTTGGCGCGGCAGCTGCATGCGCGCGGCTTCCGCAACGTGCGCCCGCTCACGGGCGGTTTCGAAGCCTGGCATGCGCGTGGCCTGCCGGTCGCGCGCATGGAGCACGCCGCGGTCGCGCGCGCCACGGCGATCGACGCACGCTGAGCACGCGTGCCGTACCGGCTCAGCCGGCCAGCATCGCCTCGACCACGCTGCGCGGAGGCAGCGACCAGTCGATGGCTGCCTGCCCGCGCTGCTCCAGCCAGGCATTGGCGGCGCCGAAGTGGCCGCAGCCGAGGAAGCCGCGATGCGCCGAGAGCGGCGAGGGGTGCGGCGCCTTCAGCACCCGGTGCCTGCGCGGATCGATCACCTTGCCCTTGGCCTGCGCGTAGCTGCCCCAGAGCAGGAACACCACCCCTTCGCGCTCGCGCGCCAGGGTCTCGATCGCATGGTCGGTGAAGCCCTCCCAGCCCTTGCCCTGATGCGCGCCCGCACGCCCTTCTTCCACGGTCAGCACCGCGTTGAGCAGCAGCACGCCCTGCTGCGCCCACGGCAGCAGGCAGCCATGATCGGGGCGGCCGATGCCGAGGTCGCTTTCGATTTCCTTGTAGATGTTCTGCAGCGACGGCGGCACCGGTACGCCCGGCAGGACCGAAAAGCACAGACCATGCGCCTGGCGCGGCCCGTGGTACGGGTCCTGGCCCAGGATCACCACCTTGACCGCGTCGAACGGGGTGGCGTCGAACGCGGAAAAGATGCGCGGGCCGGGTGGGTAGATGCGTGCGCCGGCGGCATGCCGTTCGCGCAGGAAGGCCGACAGCTGCTGCATCTCCGGCCGCAACAGCCAGTCGCCGATGCGTGCCTTCCACGATGGCTCCAGGCGGATCCGCTCTTCGCCCGCGCTCATGCGGTCGCCCGTCCGGCGCCATCCAGACGTGCCAGGCGCAGCTGGAACAGCACCTTGGTGATCAGCAGACGCTCCTCGATCGGCTTCTGCACCAGATCGTTGGCACCGGCCCTGAGCAGGTCGGACTGGTTGCGGCGGTTGGCGTCGCCGGTCATCACCAGTACCGGCAGGCGGCGCTTGCCGTACGCGAAATCGATGCGGATCCGCTCGACCACGTCGCGTCCGCTCAGTTCGCCCTTCAGGGTCACGTCGGTCAGCACCAGATCGATCCGCTGCGGCGTGCGACCCAGCGACTCGGCGGTCAGCAGCGCGAACGCCTCCTCGGCGCTGAGCACGTGGATCACCCGCAGTTGCTGGCGCTCGAGCATGCGCTTGGTCGCCTCGGCCACCACGCGGCTGTCCTCGACATACAGCACGGTCGCACCGACGATCGGCTGCGGCTGCACGTAGCCACGGATGAATTCGGCCAGCGCCTCGTGCCCCAGCGCCTTGTCGAAGTAATCGGTGACGTACTCGGTGAAGCGCCGCTCGACCAGGTGCTGCTGCGCATCGCCGGACACCACGATCACCGGCACATAGGCCTGGCCGGAGGCCTCGCGCACGCCGCGCGCCAGCTCCAGGCCATCGCCATCGGGCAGGGACAGCGCGGTGGTGACCAGGTCGACGCCGCCGGCGTCCAGCGCCTCGCGCGCCTCGGCGATGCTGGAGCAGCCGACCACCTCCACATCCGGCAGCTCGCGCTGCAGGACGTCGGCGATCAGCTTGCGCACCAGCCTGGAGCCGTCGACCACCATGACCCGCGGCGCATCGCTGATCAGGAACTTGAGCTCTTGCGCGGGCATCAGGTCTCCGTCGGCCGTGTCTGTCGCAGGAAATGCCCGGCCACCGCCCAGGCGCCGAGCCAGCCCAGCACGACCGTGCCGAGCAGGACGAAGCTGGAGTGGAACAGGTCCAGTCCCTTCAACGCGAACTGGCTGCCATAGCTGGCGCTCAGCGCGGCCAGCGGCTCGCGCAGCGCGGCGCCCGCCGCGGCCAGCAGGGCCAGCGCGAGCAGCCCGGCCCCGAATCCGTACCAGGCCCCCAGGTACAGGAACGGCCTGCGGATGAAGCCATCGCTGGCGCCGAGCAGTTGCAGGACGCCGATCTCCTCGCGCCGCGACTGGATGTCCAGCCGCACCGTGTTGCCGACCACCAGCACCGCCCCCAGGCCGAGCAGGGCCGACAGGACCTGCACCACGCGCTGGCCGAACTGCAGCCAGTTGTCCAGGCGCTGGCGCCACAGGGCATCGTGCTGGACCAGGTCGGCCTCCGGCAATGCCTCCAGGCTGGCCGCCAGGCGCGCGTCGTCATCGCCCTGCGGCGTGACCACCAGCAGCGTGGGCAACGGATTCTCACCGAGCGCGTCGAGCGCATCGCCCAGCCCGCTGCTCTCGCGGAAGCCGGCCAGCGCCTGCTCGGGCGTGCGCAGCTCGACCGCCGCCACGTCGCCGCGGCTGCGCAGCGTGGTGGCCAGGCGCTCGGCCGCGGCCGGCGCGACCTCCAGTTTCAGGAACAGGTTGATCTCGCGCGACTGCTGCACGCTGCCGGCGAAATGGCGCAGGTTGTCCATCACGATCGACAACCCCAGCGGCAGGGCCAGGGCCACGCCCATCACCGCCACCGTCAGCAGGGTGGCCCACGGCTTGCGCAGCGCGCGGCCCAGGCTGAAGGCGATGCTGTGCAGATGCTGGTCGAACCAGACGCGCAGGCGCGACGGCGCCGAGGCGGTGCTGCGGCTGTTCATTCGGCCAGGTCCTCCGGCGAGATGTCGTCGACCAGGCGGCCGTGATCGAGGATCAGCACCCGCATCCGCATCCGCCGGATCAGCGGCAGGTCGTGGCTGACCACCAGCACGCTGGTGCCACGGGCGGGCAGCTCGGCGAACAGGGACATGATCTCGCCCGACAGCGTCGGGTCGAGGTTGCCGGTGGGTTCGTCGGCCACCAGCAGCGCCGGCTCGGCCACGATCGCGCGGGCGATGCCGACGCGTTGCTGCTCGCCGGCCGACAGCTGCGACGGCAGCGCCCTCTCGCGATGCCCCAGGCCCATCCGTTCCAGCACCGAACGCACACGCTTGCCGATCTCGGCCCGATGGGTGCCACGCAGGATCAGCGGCAGCGCGACGTTCTCGCCGATGCTGCGGTCGTGCAGCAGGCGATGGTCCTGGTAGACCACGCCGACCTCGCGCCGGTGCAGGGCGACCTTGCCGCCGCGCACGCGCTGCAGGTTGCGCTCGCCGAACAGCACGGCGCCGCGGCTGGGCCGCTCGGACAGGTGGATCAGCTTCAGCAGCGTGCTCTTGCCGGCACCGGAATGGCCGGTGACGAACAGCATCTCGCCCTGCGTCACGGTGAAGCTGACATCGGTCAGCGCCTCGTGGCCACCCGGATACTGCTTGCTGACGTTCTCGAATCGCAGGACGCTCATGCGCCGATTATGCAGGCGCACCCTGCGCGGCGCGACAGGCGATGACACGGACGGTGGTCGCGCGTGCACGAACGGCATGCCGGCCGCACGAATGCGGTCGCATGCCTGTCATGGCACGCCAGCTGGCGGCGCAGAACGGCCGCCAGCGTCCATCGCGGGCGTCCCGCCGGCACGCGGCAGGACGGCTGCGCTTCAGTGCCCTGAAACGAGCGAGCGCAACTTGCGGCCGAGACGGGCCAGGAACGATCCGCCGGTACCGGCCGACGCCGCAGGTGCCTGCTTGGCGGGCGCGACCTTGTGTGCCGGCACGTTGCCCGGACCGGCCTGCTCCTGCCCGGCCGCCGGAGCGGCGCCATCGACCGGCTTGCCGCGACGACGGCGACGCCGCTTGCGCGGTGCGCGCTCGCCGTCGGCCGCCGCCTCCACCGCCGGCGCAGCCGGTTTCGGCACCGGCGCGGCGGCATCGGCCGCCTGCGGCGGCACCGCAGCGCCGGCCTCGGTCGCCTCGCCCGGTGCCGGACGCGGCTTGCGGCGCGGACGCTCGCCATCGGTGCGGCGTTCGCCACGGCCACGGCCGCCGGGGCCACCGCTGCTGCCGCTGCGACGACCGCCGCCACGCTTTTCCTCCTCGGCCGCACGCTGGGCGCGGGCCTCGCGGAAGATCTCGCCGACGCTCTCTTCGGCGTCGTCGCCCTCCTCGCCTTCCGCGCGCACGCGCTCCGGGCGCGGCAGCGCGGTCAGCAGTTCGGCGGTGACCGGCTCGGACGGGATCTTCTGCTCGATGTAGGCCTCGATGTCCGGCAGGCCCATCGCGTAGCGCTCGCAGGCGAAGCTGATCGCGTCGCCCTCGGCGCCCAGGCGCGCGGTGCGGCCGATGCGGTGTACGTAGTCCTCGGCGTCGAACGGCAGGTCGTAGTTGTAGACGTGCGAGACGCCATCGATGTGCAGGCCGCGGGCGGCCACGTCGGTGGCCACCAGCAGTTCGAGCTGGCCGGCCTGGAACTTGCGCAGCAGGGTCTCGCGCTTCTTCTGCGGCACATCGCCGGAGAGCACGCCGACCCGGTAGCCGGCCTTCTCCAGCGCGCGCGCGACGCGCTCGACGAAGGCCTTGGTGTTGACGAACACCATCGTGCGTGCGCCTTCGCTGCGCGACAGCAGGCCCAGCAGCAGCGGGATCTTCTCGTCGTCGGCCGGGTAGTACAGGCGCTGGCGCACGCGTGCGGCGGTGATGGTCTCAGCCTCGACGACCAGCTTCTCCGGCTCGTTCATGTGCTCGTAGGCCAGCTCCAGCACGCGGTGGCTGAGGGTGGCCGAGAACAGCAGGGTCTGGCGGGTGCCGCGCTCGGGCATGCGCCGCAGCAGGAAGCGGATGTCCTTGATGAAGCCCAGGTCGAACATGCGGTCGGCTTCGTCCAGCACGCAGATCTCGCAGGCATGCAGCGACACCACCTTGTGCTGCTTGACGTAGTCGATCAGCCGGCCCGGGGTGGCGATGATCACGTCCACGCCCTTCTGCAGCAGTTCGCGCTGCTTGTCGTAGTCGACGCCGCCGTAGACCAGGGCGAAGCGCAGGCCCAGGTCGGCACCGAACTTGACCGCGTCCTTGTGGATCTGGATCGCCAGTTCGCGGGTCGGGGCCAGGATCAGCGCGCGCGGATCCTCCGGCTTGCGGTCGGCCAGCGCCGGGCGGGTCAGCAGGCGGTTGATCACCGCGACCAGGAACGCCAGCGTCTTGCCGGTGCCGGTCTGGGCCTGCCCGGCGACATCGCCGCCGGGCAGCGCCACGGGCAGGGTCAGCGCCTGGATCGGCGTGCAGCGGGTGAAGCCTGCGCCCTCCAGCCCCGCGAGCAGGGTCGGGTGCAGGTCGAACGAGGAAAAGGTCACATCGGTCAGCGGTTTGTCGCTCATCATCCAGTCTTCTTGATGGCCACCACCGCGGGACACGGGCGCTGGCCTTGCATCGGTTTCCCGGCCGCAGCACACTGCGCGCGGCGCCGGGTCGTGCGGTCGTCGGCGGGGTCCCAACCCCTCTTGACTTATCCGCGGAACGCCCCAGTTTAACCCAATGCGCGGGCTGCCCCGCCGTCCGTGCACGAGCAACCCCACGGAGACAGCAAGTGAACGACAAGGTGATGCACGTCGGCGACGCCGATTTCGACGCCGCCGTGCTGCAGTCCAGCGAGCCGGTCCTGGTCGACTTCTGGGCCGAATGGTGCGGTCCCTGCAAGATGATCGCCCCGGTTCTGGACGATCTGGCCGACGCCTACGACGGCAAGCTCAAGGTCGCCAAGGTGAACGTGGACGAGAACCGCGCGCTGGCGATCAAGTACCACGTACGCTCGATCCCGATGCTGCTCCTGTTCAAGGACGGCCAGGTCCAGGCGACCCAGGTCGGCGCCGTCGGCAAGGGCCAGCTGACCCAGATGATCGACAAGGGCCTGGCAGCCGCCTGAGCCCCGGCCGGACGGCCCTCGCGCCGTCCCAGCGCCGCCTGAACCGCCGCCACACTCCGCTTGCCGCCAGCCGCGGCGCGATGATAGTGTCGCGTGGATCCGGTTCGCCACCGCGGCCGCACCTGCCTGGATCCGCTTCTCCGGAATCCCGGTTTTTCCTACCCACGAGTCCATCCGCCCGTTCTGGGCGCTCGCATCTTCCAGCGAGGAATCGCAGTCTTGTCCGAGAACACCCTGCCTGAAGCGACCGGGAGCGACGACGCACCCGCCGAGAAGCGCGTGCGCAAACAGCGCGCCCCGAAGACGTCTCCGGAAACCGTCGCCACCGACACCCCGCCCGCCGCGGCTGCCGCTC
>Ga0075364_10000070_pt1 | contig 39526 bp, 36 predicted proteins | sample EndMetdeltDD1764_FD_71517 | JGI IMG/M metagenome (GOLD analysis project Ga0075364, IMG submission 71517) | Populus endosphere microbial communities from Tennessee, USA - Endosphere MetaG P. deltoides DD176-4 | ecosystem: Host-associated > Plants > Roots > Endosphere | place: USA: Tennessee... | reverse complement strand
CAGCGGCACGTGCCGCTGGTGATGGTGGTCGACGATTCGCTGACCATGCGCAAGGTCACCGGCCGCGTGCTCGAACGCCACAACTTCGAGGTGGCCGTGGCGCGCGATGGCGTCGAGGCGCTGGAGAAGCTCGAGGAGCGCGTGCCCGACCTGATGCTGCTGGACATCGAGATGCCGCGCATGGACGGCTACGAGCTGGCCACCGCGATGCGTGCCGACGACCGCTACCGCGGCGTGCCGATCGTGATGATCACGTCGCGCACCGGCGAGAAGCATCGCCAGCGCGCGTTCGAGATCGGCGTGCAGCGTTACCTGGGCAAGCCGTACCAGGAGCTGGACCTGATGCGCAACGTCTACGACCTGCTGGGGATCGCCCGTGTCCGCGAGTGAAGCACGCAAGCCGGTGGCACTGCTGGCGCGGCCCGGCCAGGCGCGGGAACGGCTGCGCCTTGCGCTGGACGCGGTCGGGGCGGACGTCGTGCTCGAGGAGGATCCGTGCGCGATCGACGCCGCGCTCCTCGCCGGTGCCGCACCGCAGGCGGCGCTGATCGCGCTGGAGCCGGCGGTCGAGGACGCGCTGATCGCGCTGGAACCCGCGCTGGAGGCCCCCGGGCTGCTGGTGATCTTCGACGAGGCGGATCTGGCGGCCCGGCGCGAGGGCTGGGAGGCGCAGCGCTGGATCCGTCATCTGGCGGCCAAGCTGTACGGCCACGACAACGTGCTGCCGCCCGGACACGAGCAGGACGTCCAGCTCGAACCCGGACGGCCGCCGACACCGCAGCAGGCGCATGCCGACGCGGTCCTCGAGCCGCACCTGGTCGAGGCCGCCGCGCTGGCGGCCGATCTGCCCGAAGACCGCCCGGGCGAGACCGCGGGCGCGTTGCCTGCCACCGCCTGGGCCCTGGTCGACGACGCGCCGGCCGTGGTGGCCGAGCGTCCGCGCGCGGTGCCGCCGCCGTTGCCCGTGTTCTCCCATCTCGAGCTGGTCGCGCTGGAAGAGCCGGCCGCACAGACCGGGGCGGGTGAGCCTGCTGCCGCGGCGCCGGGCGCGATCCTGGTCATCGCCGGCATCGGCGGCCCGGATGCGGTGCGCCGCTTCCTGGTGGCGCTGCCGGCCGGTTTCCAGCGGCCGGTGCTGATCCAGCTGCGTCTGGATGGCGGCCGCTACGACAACCTCGTCAAGCAGATGGCGCGCGTGTCGGAGATCCCGGTGGCGATGGCGATGCCGGGCGATCCGGTCAGCGCCGGCGCGGTGCATGTGCTGCCCGACGGTGTCGGTGTCGCCGCGGCCGGCGATGGACTGCGCTTCATCGATACGTCGGCCGGCGACGAGCCGATCCTGGCGCTGCCGCCTGCCGAAAGCGCGGTGCTGCTGCTCAGCGGCGCCGGCGCGCACCGCGTCGATGCCGCACTGGCGCTGGCGACCCGCGGCGCGCTGGTCGCCGGGCAGGCGCTGGATGGCTGCTACGACGCCGAGGCGGTGAGGCTGCTCGCTGCTGGGGGCATGGACCTGGCGACACCCGCACAGTTGGCCGAGCAGGTCTCGGCGCGCTGGCCCTGAGATCGCTGGTCGAGCAAGGAACAAGCATGGGATACAACACCGAGGAAGTGCGCGGCGTCCTGATCCAGAGCGGTCAGGAACGGCTGCTGCTGCCCAACGCGACCGTCGCCGAGGTGCTGGCCAAGGTGCCGGTCGAACCGATTGCCGACGCACCGGACTGGCTGGCCGGGCAGATCGCCTGGCATGGCTGGAACGTGCCGCTGGTGTCGTTCTCCAGGCTGGCCGACCTGGGCGTGGACCCGCCGACGCGCAACAACCGCGTGGTGGTGCTCAAGGGCCTGGGCAACGACGAGACCCTGCCGTACTTCGCGCTGCAGACCTCGCTGTTCCCGCAGCTGGTTTCGGTGCCGCGCGACGGTCTGCTGGCCGATGCGGCCGAAGAGGACCTGCCGCGCGGCATCCAGATGCGCGTGCTGCTCGGCGAGCAGAGCGCGCTGCTTCCCGACCTGGAAGGCGTGGAGCGGATGATCGGCGAGGCGCTGGCCGACAAGGCCTGAGCCACCGGCTGGCGCGTCGGCGCCTGCCTGGTCGCGGACGACGCGCGGGGGATGGCCGCGGCCATCCTGCATGCGGCAGGCGATGCGACGCGTCACCCGCCGGACGCGGCGCGCAGCAGGGCCTGCACGCCGATCACGCCGCCGATGAGGCACGCGATGGTCGAGCTGCGCCGGAAACGTACGCCATTGTTGCCGGCCGATCCGGCGAGCGGTGCGCGCTGCCCGACCGCCACGCGCAACGCCGGCAGCGTCCGCATCGCCATCGGGCGGGCCACACGACCCGGCATCGCTCGGCGCGCGTGCATCACGTGGATGGCGCGCCGCGGCAGGCGACCGCGCGCGTGCGTCCGTTGCCTTCAGAGATCGCCGAACCGCGCCTGCAGCGCGGCGATCGCAGCCAGGCCGGCCGTTTCGGTGCGCAGGATGCGCGGGCCCAGCGCCAGGCCTTCGAAGCCTGCGGCCTGCAGCGTGTCGCGGTCGCGCGGCGACCAGCCGCCTTCCGGGCCGATGGCCACCCAGACCGTCGATGCGGCATCGCCATCCAGCGAACGCAGGGTGTGCCGGCCGCCGGGGTCCAGGGTCAGGCGCAGGCCGGTGCTGGCCGCAGCGGCGGTGGCCAGCGGGGCGGGGGCTGCCAGCGCAGGAACCGACGCGCGTCCGGACTGTTCGCAGGCCGACTCGATCACGCTGCGCCAGTGCGCCATCCGCTTGTCGGTGCGTTCGGCGTCGAGCTTGACCTCGGTCCGTTCGGCCACCACCGGCACGACGGCCGCCACACCCAGTTCGGTCGCCTTCTGCAGGATCAGGTCCATCTTCTCGCCGCGGGCAATGCCTTGCAGCAGCGTGATGCGCAGCGGCGATTCGTTGTCCACCGCACTGGCCGACAGCACGTCCACCAGCACCTCGCGCTTGCCGGCCACGGCCACCCGCGCCGCATAGTCGTGGCCGTCACCGTTGAACAGCACGCAGGGATCGCCCTCGCGCAGGCGCAGCACCCGCACCAGGTGGTTGGCGGCGCGCTCGGGCAGGGCGATACGGTTGCCTGCCTGCAGGGGCAGATCGATGCAGCAGCGGGTCAGGCGCATGTGGTGGTGCCCCCGGGCACGCAGCAGGTGGTGGATGCAGCAGTGGGAGTGCGGTACGGACGCGCATGGTGCGGCGGCCGGATGCGCAGCGTCCCCGCCGCCGGCCGGTCTGCTAGGATGCGCCGCTGATGAGTACGCTCGTGCATCCCGCCATGATATCGGCCGCAACGCGGTCGCGCCGCGGGGCGTTGCGATGAGCAGGCGCCTGCCCGTGATCCACGGCACCAGCGAGCACGATGCCGGGCCTTACCGGCTTCAGCAGCTCGACCTGGAGTTCTCAAACGGCGAGCGCCGCCGTTTCGAACGGATGCTGGGTCGCGGCCATGGCGCGGTCGTCGTCGTGCCGATGTTGGACGAGGACACCGTGCTGCTGGTGCGCGAATACGCGGCCGGCGTGCACCGCTACGAACTGGGCCTGGTCAAGGGCAGGATCGACGCGGGCGAGACGCCGGAACAGGCGGCCGACCGCGAACTCAAGGAAGAGGCCGGCTTCGGTGCGCGGCGGATCGACGTGCTGCGCCAGCTCACCCTCGCGCCGACCTACATGGGCCACGTGTCGTGGCTGGTGGTCGCGCGCGGGCTCTATCCCGAACGGCTTCCCGGCGACGAGCCGGAGGAGCTCGAGGTCATTCCCTGGAAACTGCAGGACCTGGACACACTGATGTTGCGTGAAGATTTTTCCGAGGGACGTTCGCTGGCCGCGCTGTTCATCGCCCGCGAATGGTTGTCCGCCCGATGATCCGGATCACCGGTGACCTGCGCGAAACCGTCATCGCCATCGCCCGTGAAGCCGGCGCGGCGATCATGGGCGTCTACAACGGCAGCTTCGACGTCGCCCACAAGGCCGATGCCAGCCCGCTGACCGCCGCCGACCTGGCCGCCCACCGGGTGATCGTCGAGGCGCTGGAGCGGCTGACGCCCGACCTGCCGGTCCTGTCCGAGGAGTCGGCGCATGTCCCGTGGGAGACGCGCCGGCACTGGTCGGCCTACTGGCTGGTCGATCCGCTGGACGGCACCCGCGAATTCATCCGGCGCAATGGCGAGTTCAGCGTCAACATCGCGCTGATCGACCAGGGCGCGCCGGCGCTCGGCGTGGTCCAGGCGCCGGTCAGCGGGCTGGTCTGGCACGCGGTACGCGGCGAGCACGCCTATCGTCGGGACGGCTACCGCGACGACCCGCTGCGCGTACGCGCGCCGGCGACCGCGCCGTTGCGGGTCGCCGCCAGCCGTTCGCATCGCGACGCGCGCACCATGCAGGTGCTGGAGCGGATGGGGGCGATCGACGAAGTCGCGCTCGGCTCCTCGCTGAAGTTCTGCCGGATCGCCGAAGGCGGGCTGGACGTCTACCCCCGCTTCGGACCGACCTCGGAGTGGGACACGGCGGCCGCCCAGTGCGTGCTGCAGGCCGCCGGCGGTGCGGTGCTGTCGGCCGATACCGGCAAGGCCTTCCGCTACAACCGCCGCGAATCGCTGCTCAACGGCGACTTCATCGCGCTCGGCGACACCGAGCTGCCGTGGCGCGCCTGGCTGGACGGCACCTCATCGTCGGAGCAATGAGTGCGCGTCCCGTTCCCGACCGGAGTGGATGCATGAGCGACGATCCGCGCTCCATCGACCGGCTGCTGGCGATCATGGCGCGGCTGCGCGATCGCGTGCATGGCTGCCCGTGGGACATCGAGCAGGATTTTTCCAGCATCGCGCCCTATACGATCGAGGAGGCCTACGAGGTCGCCGATGCGATCGACCGCCATGATCTGACTGCACTGAAGGACGAGCTCGGCGACCTGCTGCTGCAGGTCGTCTTCCATGCGCAGATGGCCGACGAGCAGGGTGCGTTCGGGTTCGGCGACGTGGTCGCCGCGATCAGCGACAAGATGCTGCGCCGGCATCCGCACGTGTTCGGTCAGGCGCAGGTCGCCGACGCCGATGCGCAGACCCTGAACTGGGAGGCGATCAAGCGGGCCGAGCGCGCTGCCGCCGGCGACACCGACACGTCGGCGCTGGCCGGCATCGGCCGCGGCATGCCCGAGTGGCAACGTGCGGTGAAGCTGCAGTCGCGCGCCGCGCGGACCGGCTTCGACTGGCCGGACCCGGCGCCGGTGATCGCCAAGCTGCAGGAAGAGATCGAGGAAGTCCGGGCCGAGTTCGCGCGCGGCGCGGTGGCCGACAACCACACGCGCCTGCAGGACGAGATCGGCGACGTGCTGTTCGTCTGCGCCAACCTCGCCCGGCACGCGAAGGTCGATGTCGGGGCGGCGCTGCGCCAGGCCAACCTCAAGTTCGAGCGCCGTTTCCGCGCGATGGAACAGCAGGCCCTGGACGAGGGCACGCCGCTGTCGTCGCTGACGCTGGAGCAGCAGGAAGCCTGCTGGAACCGGGTCAAGCGGCGCGAGCGCGGCGAAGACGCGTGACCACGTACCTGCTGTTCGCGCTCACCGCGCTTGCCGAGATCGGTGGCTGCTGGCTGGTCTGGTCGTGGCTGCGCAATGCCGGCAGCGCCTGGCTGCTGCTGCCGGCGGTCGCCTGCCTGGCGCTGTTCGCCTGGCTGCTGACCCTGCACCCGACCGCGACCGGCCGGGTCTACGCGGCCTACGGCGGGGTCTACGTGGCGCTGGCGATCGTCTGGCTGTGGGCGGTCGACGGCGTGCGTCCCAGCCGCTGGGATCTTTTCGGCGCGGGTCTGTGCCTGGCCGGCATGGCGGTGATCATGTTCGCGCCACGGCAGGCCTGACCGGCGCGCCGCGACCGCGGACCGCGGTCCGGCGCCAGTGCATCGCGCGCTGGCGTTCCGGCGCGTTCCTGAAGCAGGCCGGATGCGTGCTGCGCTGCACCCGCATGCACGCGGCCCGATTGCTATCGTGCGTACGGGCCGGACCGGGAGCGCACGATGCGACGCTTCGCCAGTTTCAGCGAGTTCTATCCGTTCTACCTGCAGGAACACGCCAACCGCACCTCGCGGCGGCTGCACTTCATCGGCAGTTGCGGCGTGCTGGTGCTGGTCGGTGCCGCCGCGTTCACCGGCAGGCCCTGGTGGCTGCTGGCGGCCCTGGTCTGCGGGTACGGTTTCGCCTGGGTCGGGCACTTCTTCTTCGAGAAGAACCGCCCGGCGACCTTCCGCCATCCGTTCTACTCGTTCGCCGGCGACTGGGTGATGTTCAAGGACATCCTGAGCGGCCGGATCCGCTTCTGAGCGCGCCGGACGCGCTCACGACCCCCCGTCGTAGAACATCAGGAAGGCCGCGCCGACGATCAGCGCGAACGCCGCGTAATGGTTCCACTTCAGCGGCTGGCCCAGATACCAGGCCGAGAAACCCGCGAACACGACCAGGGTCAGGATCTCCTGGATGGTCTTGAGCTGGACCACCGAGTACACCGAACTGCCCATCCGGTTGGCCGGCACCATCAGGCTGTACTCGAAGAAGGCGATGCACCAGCTGACCACGATCGCGGCCAGCAGGGGCGCGCTCTTGTACTTCAGGTGCCCGTACCAGGCGAAGGTCATGAACACGTTGCTGGCCAGCAGCAGGCCGACTGGAATCAGGTAGGACGACAGCGGCAGGGAGGTCGGCATGGCGGCAGGGGCGAGGGGAGACCGGCGCAGCATACGGCAGCGGCCGAGGTCCCATCGTGTGTGGATCATCGACCCGGGCGCAGCGCCTCCGCAGGCCTCCCGCGCCCGGCAGTCGTGGGCCACGGAGCGCGCCGTGGTGGATCGGAAACGCGCGGATGCGCTCCGGCGCATGGAGGCGGCCCACGTTCCCGTGCACGCGTCGGCGCAGGCTTCTGGCATCTGCATCTGCATCGGCATCGACGCACCTTCGTCGAAGTGAGCCGATGCCGGCTGGTGGAATGCAGGAAACCATGCCCACGCGCGGGATGGGGCCGCCCCTAGCATGGGCGGCTATCCGTTGCCTCAGGCCTGCCGCAATGCCAGCGCCGGTGGCGTGCGCAGGATCGGGCGCGTGCCCCACCAGCCGGCCAGCAGGCTCAACACCACGCCGATCGCCGCGCCGCCGAGCAGCGGCGCCCACGGTGGCGCCAGCGCCAGTTCGAAGGCCTGCTGCGACACGGTCACCCCGATCACCGCGGCCGCACCGCCGGCCAGCACCGCGGCCAGCAGGCCGAGCGCACCGAACTCGACCAGCACGGCATTGCGCAGCTGGTCGCGGCGCGCGCCCAGCGTGCGCAGCACCGCGCTGTCGTAGCGGCGCTCGCCGGCGGTGGCCTGCAGCGCGGCCAGCAGCACCAGCACGCCGGCGGCCAGGCTGAAGCCCATCACCACCTGCACCGCCTGCGCGACCCGCTCGATCACCTCGCGTACCCGTTCCAGCACCGCATCGATGTCCAGCACCGATACGTTCGGGAACGCGCGGGCGATGCCGGCCAGGCGGCCGGTCTCGCCGGAGGGCAGATGGAAGCTGGAGATCAGGTTGTACGGCGCATCGCCAACCGCGCCGGCGTTGACCAGCAGGAAGAAGTTGACCTGGAACGAATCCCAGTCGGCCTTGCGGATGCTGGTGACGGTGAAGCTGCGCTCCTGGTCGCCCATCAGCACGCTGACGCTGTCGCCGAGCGCCAGCCCGTAGCGCTGCGCCCAGCCCTCCTCGATGGAGGCTTCCGCCGCGGTGCTGCCTGCGTCCCAGAAGCGCCCTTCGACCAGCGCGTTGGCCGGGGGGAAGGTGCTGCGCCAGGAGAAGTTGACCGGCCGGTTCGCGTCGTCTTCGTCGTCGCCCGGATCGCGCTGCAGCCGCTGCGGCGGCTGGCCGTTGATCGCGACCAGGCGGCCGGTGCTGAACGGCTGCAGGTCCGGCTCGGCCACGCCGGCCTCGCGCAGCAGCCGCTCGACGTCCTCGGTCTGTTCCCGCTGGATGTTGAGCAGGAAGTAGTTCGGCGTGTCCTCGGGCAGGCGGTCGCGCCACTGGCCGAGCAGGCCCGGGCCGATCACCGCCAACAGCAGCAGCGCGCACAGCGACAGCGACAGCCCCACCAGCTGCACGACGGCCAGGCCGCGGCGGCGGGTCAGCGCGGCCAGGCCGAGTTTCCACGGCCCGTGCAGGCGGCCCTGGATCCGGCGCAGCAGCCACAGCGCGGTCGCGCCGGCTGCACCGGCCAGCAGCGCCAGCACGGCCAGGCCGCCGAGCACCCAGGCGGCGAGCAGGGCATCGCCGGTCGCGTACACCGCCAGCGCGACGGTCGCCGCAAGCGCGGCCAGATACACCAGCAGCGAGGCCGGCGGCAGCGTGCCGAAGCTGCGGTTGAGCACCCGCATCGGCGGCACCCCGCGCAACCGCAGCAGCGGCGGCAGGCCGAAGCCGAGCAGCAGCACCAGGCCGATGCCGGCGCCGCTGAGCACCGGGCCGGCCTGCGGCAGCGGCAGGCGTGCCGGCACCAGGCTGCCGAGGATCTCGACCAGGACGGTCTGCGCCAGCATGCCGAGGCCGATGCCGAGCGCGCAGGCCGGGATCGCCAGCAGCAGCAACTGCAGGGCGAGCGCGGACAGGATGTCGCGCTGGCGCGCGCCCAGGCAGCGCAGCACGGCGACACTGTCGATCCGGCGCAGGGCGAAGCGGTTCGCGGCCAGCGCGGTGGCCACGCCGGCCAGGAGCACCGCCAGCAGCGCAGACAGCGACAGGAAGCGGCCAGCCCGGTCGAAGGTGTCGCGCAGACCCTGCTGCGCGTCTTCCAGCCCGACCAAGCGCAGGCCGTTCAGGCGCGGCTGCAGCCATTCGCGCAGCGCGGCGATGTCGTCGGCCTCGCCGACGAACATCCGCCGGTACGAGGCCCGGCTGCCCGGGCCGAGGAAACCGCCGGTGTCGATGTCGGCGCGGTTGACCATCAGCGGCGGCGCCATCTGCAGCAGCTCACCGGACGCGTCGGGTTCGGACACCAGCATCCGCGTGATCCGTACCTCGCCTGCGCCGAACTCCAGCCTGTCGCCGATGCCGAGCCCGAGCGCGTCCAGCAGCCGCGCATCGGCATAGGCCTCGCCGGGCGCGGGCGCGCCGGCGCTTTCCTGCTGCAGGCCGGCACGGTCGCGGGCGACGGTCAGCGTGCCGCGCAGCGGATAACCCTCGCCTACGCCGCGCACACTGGCCATCTGGCTGGCCTCGCCATGGAAGAGCACGCTGGGGAAGCCGACCATGTAGGTGCCGCGCAGCCCGCGCCGCGCGGCTTCGTCGGCGAATTCCTGCGGGATTTCCTCGCGGCCGCGTACGCCGAGGTCGCCGCCGATCACCTCGGCCGCGCTGCTGGTCAGCGCCAGCATCACCCGGTCGACCAGGGTGCCGACCGCGGTCATCACCGCCACGCCCAGCACCAGCGCGGCGAACACGGTCAGCAGGTCGCCGGCGAGGAACTCGCGCCGCAGCGAGCGCGTTGCATGGCGCAACGGATTCATGCGGCGCCGTCCACGCGGTGCAGGCGGCCGCCGTCCAGGCGGTACACGTGCCGGCAGCGGCGGGCCAGTACCGGGTCGTGTGTCACCAGCACCAGCGTGGTGCCGGTCTGCCGGTTCAGGTCGAACAACAGCGCGCTGATGTGCTGGCCGGTGGTCTGGTCGAGGTTGCCGGTGGGTTCGTCGGCGAACAGGATCCGCGGCCGCGCGACGAAGGCGCGGGCCAGCGCGACGCGCTGCTGCTCGCCGCCGGACATCTGCCGTGGATAGTGGCGGCCCCGGTGGCCGAGCCCGACCGCTTCCAGCACCTCGCGCACGCGCTGCGGATCGTCCTGTCCGGCCAGTTCCAGCGGCAGTGCGACGTTCTCCTCCGCGGTGAGCGAGGGCAGCAGATGGAAGCTCTGGAACACGAAGCCGACCAGACGCGCACGCAGTGCGGCGCGGGCCTCCTCGTCCAGCCCGCCCAAGCGTTCGCCGGCAAGCGTGATCTCGCCCTCGCTGGCCAGATCCAGTCCGGCCAGCAGGCCGAGCAGGGTGGTCTTGCCGGAGCCGGATGCACCGATGATGGCGATGCTGTCGCCTTCATCGACCGTCAAGTCGACCCCGTCGAGAATGCGGACGGTCCCCTCCGGGCCGGTGACCGATTTGCCGATACCGCGTACGTCGATCGCGTGGACGGTACTGCTGGTGCGGGGGGGCAGACTGTCGATGGGACGCTCCGGGAGATGCGGATGGACAAGGTGCGCGTGCTGCGCTGGTGGATGCTTGCATGGTTGCTGCTGGTACCGGCGCTGGCCTGTGCCAAAGGTCCGGTGCTCGTCGTCGGAGACAGCCTCAGTGCAGCCCACAACATACCGGTGCAGTCCGGCTGGGTCAGCCTGATGGAGCAGCGGATCAGGCGCGAGATCAAACCGCCGCCTGCCGTGGTCAATGCCAGCATCAGCGGCGAGACCACCTCCGGCGCGTTGACCCGCCTGCCGGGCCTGCTGCAGAAGCACCGGCCATCGGTGGTGGTGATCGAACTGGGCGGCAACGACGCGCTGCGCGGACTCACTCCGGTACAGCTGCGCGGCAATCTGGAGAAGATGATCGTGCTCAGCCGTGACGCCGGGGCGAAGGTGCTGTTGCTGGGCATCGACGTACCGCCCAACTATGGGCCGGCCTACCGCGAGCGGCTGCGCCGCAGCTACAGCGAGCTGTCGAGCCAGTACGGCACCGGACTGGTGCCGTTCCTGCTGGAGGGTGTGGCGCTGCAGCCGGGACTGATGCAGTCCGATGGTCTGCACCCGACTGCCGCTGCCCAGCCCAAGGTGCTGGAGACGGTCTGGCCGGCCCTCGAACCGCTGCTTTGACACATGCCACCGGTCTGATCCGCAAGGGGTTTTTCCGGTGCGTGCTGGGCCGTGTTCTCCTTCACGCCGCATCCACCGGCTCTCCTGCATGTTTCACAAAGCTGAAGACATGGAGGCGACATGCGTCAGGGTAAAGAAACGTCCGGTCTGGTCCTGGTCGTCGAGGACAACCGCAACATCTCAGAGATGATTGGCGAGTACCTGGAAGGCCGTGGATTCGAGGTCGATTACGCCTCGGACGGACTCGACGGATACCGTCTGGCTGCCGAGAACAGCTACGACGCGGTGATCCTGGACCTGATGCTGCCGCGGCTGGATGGCATCGAAGTCTGCCGCCGCCTGCGCAGTGACGCCCGCAAGTCCACGCCGGTCCTGATGCTGACCGCGCGCGACACGCTGGACGACAAGCTCACCGGCCTCGGCCACGGCGCCGACGACTACCTGACCAAGCCGTTCGCGATCCAGGAGCTGGAGGCGCGGCTGCGCGCCCTGATCCGTCGCGAGCGCCGCCAGGTGGGCTCGGAAGTGCTGACCGTCGCCGATCTGGTTCTGGACCCGGTCAGCATGCGGGTCACCCGTGGCGGCAGCGAACTGCAGCTCTCGCCGATCGGCCTGAAGCTGCTGACGATCCTGATGCGCGAGTCGCCGCGCGTGGTCAGCCGCCAGGAAATCGAGCGCGAGATCTGGGGCAACAGCCTGCCGGATTCGGACACGCTGCGCAGCCACCTCTACAACCTGCGCAAGGTGATCGACAAGCCGTTCGACCGCCCGCTGCTGCACACCGTGCAGAGCGCCGGCTATCGCGTGGCCGACATCGCACAGCCCGTCGCGTCCTGAGGCGCGCACATTGAACCAGGGGGAAGCGGACATGCGCCGGGAGCCGGCGCACGGGCATGACGGGCGGGTCCTCACGGATCCACGATCCCGCCTCGCCTAGACTTCGCGCTCCCGCCACGTCCCCGCCCCGATGCCGCACGGTCTGCCCCGCAAGATCCGGATCGCTTTCATCCTGCAAATGGTGATTGCGAGTCTCGCGATCCTTGTCGCGTTCTACATCGTGGCGATGCTGTTCAAGTACAGCTTCATCCAGACCACGCTGAAGGACGAGGCTGCCCATTACTGGGAGCTGCACGACGCCTCCAGCGTGCAGCCGCCACCGAACACGCACACCCTGCGCGGCTACTTGGTGGAGGCCGGGTATTCCGATCTTTCGCTCCCGCAGAACCTGCGCGGGCTGGCTCCGGGTTTCCACGACCTCGCCGCGGACGATCAGCTGGTGTGGGTCGACCGGCAGCCCACCGGCACGCTGTATCTGGTGTTCCTGCGCTCGCAGGCGGTGCAGGCCGCGCTGTGGTTCGCGGTGGTGCCGGCGATGCTGACGCTGTTCGCGATCTACGGCGCGACCTGGCTGACCTATCGATCCTCGAAACGGCTGGTTTCGCCGGTGGCGTGGCTGGCCCGGCAGGTGTCGCGCTGGGACCCCCGCCAGCCCGACGTCCGTGCGCTGGCTCCCGACCGGCTTCCCGCCGATGTCCAGGGCGAAGCGCGCCAGCTGGCCGGCGCGCTGCATGCGCTCGGCGAGCGGGTCGAGGCCCAGGTCGCACGCGAGCGCAACTTCACCCGCGACGCCAGTCACGAACTGCGCACGCCGCTGACCGTGATCCGTGTCGCCAGCGACATGGCCCTGTCCGATCCTGACCTGGAAGCCCGCACCGCGCGCAGCCTGCAGCGGATCCAGCGTGCGGGGCGCGACATGGAGGCGGTGGTCGATGCGTTCCTGATCCTGGCCCGCGAATCCGACGTCGAGCCGCAGCGCGAATGGTTCAACGTCTGCGACGTGGTCGAGGAGGAGGCCGCCAACGCGCGCATCCTGCTCGGCGACAAGCCGGTGATGCTGCGCGTGGAGTGCGACGGGCAGCCGCGGCTGTACGCACCGCCTCGGGTACTGCACGTGGTGATCGGCAACCTGCTGCGCAACGCATGCAGCTACACAGACCGGGGCGAAGTGGTCGTGCGCGTGGAGAAGGAAGGCGTCTGCGTGTCCGATACCGGCATCGGCATGTCCAGCGAAGCGCTGTCGCGCGCGTTCGAACCGTTCTACCGCGCCAACCCGGACAACCCGCAGGGCACGGGGCTGGGCCTGTCGATCGTGCGACGGCTGTGCGAGCGCTTCGACTGGACGATCGGCCTGGAAAGCGCGCTGGATACCGGCACCACGGCCAGGATCGGCTTCCTGCGCGCGGATGCGCCGGCGTCGGCGCCCGCGTCGACCGGCTAGCTCCCGCGTCTTCTGGCTGGTCGTGTCAACGGCGCTGCGCCGCGTGCGTTAATGATGGCGTTCACCCATCCGTCGCGAGCCGCATGAGCCAGTCCCCACGTCAGAACACCGCCGGCAAGCGCCGGCTGCTGTCCCGCATCGTCACCGTCGTCGTCGTGCTGGCCATCCTCGGTGGCGGCCTGTGGTACTGGCAGCAGCGCAAGGCGGCCGGCAGCGAGGGCGCTTACCGGACCACCCCGGTCGAACGCGGCAACATCCGGGTCGCGATCTCCTCCACCGGTACGCTGAGCGCGACCTCGACCGTCACCGTGGGCAGCCAGATCTCCGGTCAGGTGCTGGAGATCCTGGTCGACTACAACTCGACGGTGACCAAGGGGCAGGTGCTGGCGCGGATCGACCCGAAGACCTACGAGGCGCAGATCGAGCAGGGCAACGCGCAGATCGCCAGCGCCCGGGCCTCGCTCAACCAGGCCAGGGCCACCCAGCGCAATGCCGAACTCGATTACCGGCGCAAGAGCGAGCTGGTCGGGCAGCAGCTGGTCGCCCGCAGCGACGTCGACCTGGCGCGTGCGGCGCTGGACCAGGCCAATGCGCAGGTCGCATCGGCCGAGGCCCAGATCCGCCAGCAGAGCGCCTCGACCGAGACCACCCGGGTCAACCTGGACCGGACCGTGATCCGCTCGCCGGTCGATGGCGTGGTCCTGACCCGCAGCATCGAGCCCGGCCAGACCGTGGCAGCCAGCCTGCAGGCGCCGGAACTTTTCACCATCGCCGAAGACCTCGGCAAGATGAAGATCGAACTGGCGGTGGACGAGGCCGACATCGGCCAGGTCAAGCCGGGGCAGGGCGTCTCCTTCACGGTCGATGCCTTCCCCGACCGCCAGTTCCGCGGCAGCGTCGAACAGGTGCGTCTGGCTGCGACCACGACCAACAACGTGGTCACCTATCCGGTGGTGGTCACCGTCGACAACAGCGACGGCACGCTGCTGCCGGGACTGACGGTCAATGCGGAAATCGAGGTCAGCCGGCGCGACGACGTGCTCAAGGTCGCCAATGCCGCGTTGCGCTACAAGCCCACCGGACAGGCCGCGCAGGCCGGCCCTGCCGCTGGTCCCGGCGCAGGCCCGCGTGGCGGCGGCATGCTCGACGACCTGCAGGCGTTCGCCGCCACGCTGGACCTGACGCCGGCGCAGCAGGCGGCGTTCGATGCCGACGCCAAGGCCTCGCGTGAACGCCAGGAGGCAGCGCGCAAGGCGATGGAAGGTGCGGTCCAGGGCGCGGCGCGTGCCGCGGGCGGTGGGGCCGGTCCGGGCGGGATGCCTCCGGGCGTCACTGTCGTCCGTGCCGGGCAGGGTGGGGGCATGGACGGCCAGATCCGCCAGCGCATGCTCGAGCGCTTCCAGGAGAACTTCGCCGGCTTCCGCGCCAGCCTGGATGACGCGAAGCGGCAGGCCTTCGACCGCCAGCTCGGCAGCCTGATGAGCGCGCGCCGCGCCACCGTGTACCGGCTGCAGGACGGAAGCCCCGTCGCTGTGCAGGTACGGCTGGGCGCCAGCGACGGCTCCAGCACCGAGGTGGCGGGCCTGAAGGATGGCGACGTGCTGGTGGTCGGCGAGCGGGCCGCGCAGTGAGCGCGGCCGGGGCAGACGCAGTGACGCCGGTGATCCGCACCATCGACCTGGGCAAGATCTATTCGGCGGGCACCGAAGCGGAGGTCGTGGCGCTGAAGGGCGTGGATCTCAGCATCGCCGCCGGCGAGTTCATCGCGATCATGGGCCCGTCCGGGTCGGGCAAGTCGACCCTGATGAACCTGATCGGGTGCCTGGATACGCCCAGCCATGGGCAGTACCTGTGCAACGGCGTCGACGTGGCCACGCTCGATGCCGAGGCGCTGGCGGTCCTGCGCCGCGACACCATCGGCTTCGTGTTCCAGGGCTTCAACCTGCTGCCGCGGATGAGCGCGCTGGACAACGTGGCGATGCCGCTGGGCTACACCGGCGTGCCGCCGCAGCAGCGCCGGGAACGTGCGCGCGCGGCGCTGGAGTCGGTTGGTCTGGGCGCTCGGGTCGACCACCGGCCCAGCGAGCTGTCCGGCGGCCAGCAGCAGCGTGTGGCGATCGCGCGTGCGCTGATCAACCGCCCGCCGGTGCTGCTGGCCGACGAGCCGACCGGTGCGCTCGACAGCCGCACCGGCGAGGAGATCCTGGCCCTGTTCAAGCAATTGCGCACCGATGGCCACACCGTGGTCCTGATCACCCATGACGCCGAAGTGGCCATGCATGCCGACCGCATCTGCGTGATGCGTGACGGCGAATTGCACGAGGCCACGCACGAGGAGCTGGCCCGATGAGTTTTCTGGACATCCTGCGCACGGCGATGTTCGCCCTGCGCGGCAACTGGATGCGCAGTGCGCTGACCTCGCTGGGCGTGATCATCGGCATTGCCGCGGTGATCGTGATGGTGTCGGTCGGGCAGGGCACGCAGGCCGAGATCGAGCGCCAGCTCTCCGGCCTGGGCGCGCAGAAGCTCGACATCGGCCCGAGCATGAGCCGCGGCATGGGCGGCGTGCGCCAGGCCGCGGGCAGCTTCTTCACCCTGACCGAGGGCGACGTCGACGCGATCCGCGACGAGATCCCGGAGGTGCAGTACGTCTCCGGCTCGCTGCGCGGCAGCAGCCAGGTGGTGTACGCGGAGACCAACTGGTCCAGCAGCTGGCAGGGCATCCAGCCGGACTTCCTCCAGATCAACGGCTGGCAGATCGCGGCCGGCGAGGCGTTCCAGCCTCAGCACTACAGCGGCGACAAGGTGGTGATCCTGGGCGAGACCACGCGCCGCGAGCTGTTCGGCGGCGAGAGCGGTATCGGCGAGACCGTGCGCATCGGCCGCACCAACTTCACCGTGGTCGGCACGCTGGCGCCGAAGGGCATGAGTGGCTTCGGCCGCGACCAGGACGACATCATGATGGTGCCGCTGGATACCGCGCGCCGGCGCCTGCTCGGCGCGATCGGCCTGCCGCCGTCGACGGTGATGGACATCTCGCTGACCGTCGCCGACGCGCGCGACCTGACCTACGTGCAGGGCGAGGTCGAATCGCTGCTGCGCCAGCGGCACCGCATCGATCCCGGCGCCAACGACGACTTCCAGGTCCGCAACGTCTCGCAGATCGTCGCGACCCGCAACCAGACCACGCAGCAGATGTCCTGGCTGCTCGGTGCCGTGGCGACGATCTCGCTGATCGTCGGCGGCATCGGCATCATGAACATCATGCTGGTCTCGGTGACCGAGCGGATCCGCGAGATCGGCCTGCGTCTGGCGGTGGGTGCGGGCCCGTCGGATGTGCGCCGGCAGTTCCTCGCCGAGGCGATGCTGCTGTCGCTGGGGGGCGGCCTGCTCGGCATCCTGTTCGGCATCGCCGGTGCATTGCTGGTCGGCCAGTACAACACCGAACTGCCGATCCAGCTCAACGGCAAGGTGATCGCCCTGGCTGCCGGCTTCTCGGTCGCCACCGGCCTGTTCTTCGGCTACTACCCGGCACGCAAGGCGTCGCAGCTGGATCCGATCGAAGCGTTGCGGCAGCAGTGATCAGCGCAGGGGGATCACATCGAACGCAATGCTGATCCGGGGCGTGTCCCGATGCTGATATGGCGTGGTGTGGTGAAGGAAGTACGACGGGAACAGGACAAGCAGACCGGGTTCGGGGGTGATGCAGCGGGTGTTCCAGCCATCGCCCGCCAAGCCTGTTTCGGCGGGGGGATATCCGAAAACGAGCGCCCCGTCGCGTGCATCGCTCCGGCCCGGGTCCAGATAGATCACGCCGCTCAGCCATCCGGACGGGTGGATGTGGGGTGATTGGTGGCCCCCGGCATGAAGGGCCGTGATCCATGCCTGGAGCGTCCAGCGCCTTGGAAGGGTGGCGAGCCATGGATGGTTTCGAGGGGGCATTGCCTGACTGCCAAGGCGCCGCATGTGCGCGCCAATGGCCTGCACCAGCACCTGTTGAAGCGGAGCGAGCACCGGGCTTCTGTCGAACTCCAGCATGGCCGATTGCTGCCCGCCCACGGTCGAGCGGCCCGCGGGTTCCCAGATCAGGCCAGGATGATCGCGAGCGGCCTGTGCCAAGGCGGTGAGCTCCAGCATGTCGGAGGCCGAACAAACATGCATCAGCTCGTCATAGGCCATGAGGTGACATTCCGATGCACGATCTCCCAGCGCGTGTGACGTCATGTACAGCCCCGCCAGTGCAGTCTGGTCCGAGGGGGCCCGCCTCAACGCCTCGGCGTACCTGAGGCGGGCCTCTGCGGGCCTTCCGGCGACAAGCAGCGCAAGGGCGTGGTCGTTCGATGCATCCGCGCCTGTTGCGCCCGCCCCCACCAGTGCTTCGAAGACCTGTAGAGCTTCGTCGGTTCTGCCCAGTGCGCGCAGTGCGTTCGCAATCCCCCTACGGACCTCGACCGCGCCTGGAGATAGATGATCCGCCTCGACATACTGCTCGAGTGCCTGCTGATGGAACCCCTGGCGGGAGCTCACGAGGGCTGCGTTCGCCCGAGCATCATGATGCGTCGGTTCAAGCAGAATGACGCGGGAAAAATCGGTATGCGCCTCCGCGAGCCGGTCGACCCTAAAAAGCGTCTCCGCTCGCTGGATGAGCACGTCCACATCGTCCGGGTCATCGACAATCAGGCGGTCGAGGTCTTCCAGCGCGTCAGTGAATCTGCCCACTGCACTGCGTACGATCGCGCGCAGTAACGTCGCATTGCTGTCGCCTTGGGCCTGTGAAAGGTATTGGTCCAACAGTGCTAGGGCCTTGTCCGCTCGCCCGGTAGTTGCCAGCAGCGCTGCATGCCGTATCGGCGCGGCGTCATCGCTGCGAGCGAGGCTTCGAAGCCTGGATTCTTCCGCCTCGATCGCTGCTGGACCGCTCCTGGCGATGGCCTTCGCGTGCTGGATGATGCCTGCAACCCGATTGGACATGGCGGATCTCAAACGGCCAGTATTCGGAAAACGGATTCCAGCGTCGACGCGGTGCGCCTGATATCGAAACACCGGGACGAACGGCGCTGCGCATCCAGACGGAGACGGATGGCATTCAAGCTGGAAGGGGCGTTGCCCAGTGCCACCGCAGTGCGAACATAATCTTCAGCATCGGAACAGACAAGTTCGGACAGGCCCAGATCCAGATTCAGGCTGGCGCTCATTCTGGACAAAGGCGTACTCCCTTGCACCGAGAGGAGAGGAAGGCCTGCCGACAGCACGGAAACCGCAGTTGCACCCGCGTTGTACCTGAAAGCGTCAAGGAAAAGATCGCAGCTGGCGGCCCGATCCTGTTGGGCATCGAACGGGAGCCGGTCAAGAAGGTGGAGACGCACCGGGTCTCCGCCGTGTTCGGCCCATGCACGAAGAAAGCCGGCCCTCGCATGGGGCTCGAGAAGGAGCGCGAGAACGCTGTTCTCCACACCATCCAGGATCGATACCCAGGCGCTGAGCAGGGGATGATCGATCTTGTAGGCGTTGTTGAAGCTGGCGAAGACAATGGCGTCATCCGGGAAACCGAATCTGTTCCTGTCAGGAACGGGCTGCGAAGGGGTGGCGAGGGGGAGCAGTGGGCAATCCAGCTGGATGATCCGATCCGAGTACGGCCAGTCGATCATGGTGGAGGCATTCCGATCCAGCAGGATTCCGTCCAGCCATGGGGCATTCTGGCCATGGATGAAGCCCAGCCAGCCGAGCTGGAGGGGGGCTGGCCTCCCTGCGAGCACCTTGGGACGCGCGCCCGCGGTGTAGCCGCCCAGATCGACCAGAACATCCAGGTCCGCCGAGGCGATGATGCGGGTCGCCTCCGGGTCGTTCGCCGTCGAAAGGTCGACGAAGACATCGAAGCCGGCCTTGATCTCCATGCCGACCTCGTCGGCGTGATCGAGCAGCCCATAGCCATAAACCTCGAACGCCGTACGGTCGTGGGCGCGGAACAGGCTCCTCACCAGTTGACCCACTGCATGTTCGCCGAAATCCGCGGAGAGATAGCCGACGCGGATTCTGCTACGTGATTCGCGCCTGCGCGGGGGCACGGTGGGTACGGCGCTCTCGATGAGCGCCGCGTGGCGTTGCAGGAGATGATGCTTGTGGCGCTCCGTGAGTCCGGATGATGCAAGCGCGAACGGATCCGGCAGATCCCCCTCGGTTGGCGGGCCTTCCTGCAGGCGAACCAGCAACCGCTCCAGTGTTGTTGCCTGATCCGTCAAAAGGCAGCTCACTGCCTGGGCGTGGGCAAGCCTGACGCGTGCATCGACCCTGCGCGGATGGAGGGCGCACATGCGTTCAAAACAGGCAAGGGCCAAGGGCTGGTCGCCAAGCCGGGTCGCGCACTGGCCGATGTTGGTGATCTCGCCCGGGTGTTTCGCCTCGACCATTCGATAGCAGTCGATGGCCTCACGCCAGCGCCCCTGCGCCTGGCAGGCCTCGCCCAGATAATGCCAGGCCTCCAGACAACGGTCGTCGATCGAAAGACACTGCCTCAGTGCGTGCTCCGCTCGGGACAGGTCATGAATCCTGAGCAGGGACGTCCCTCTGACAAGCCAGGGGGCCACCTCATCCGGTAGATGCGTGATGGCCAGCCCTGCGGCGTTGGCGGCCTCGACAAGATCACCCGTCGCCCGCAGACACACGGCCAGCGCCAGGGCAGTGTCCGCCGGCGCGCCGCTCAACGAGACCGCGTGTCGAAGCGCCGGTACCGCATCGGCGTGGCGCCCGAGCTGCATCAGCAGTGCCGCGTAGTTACGATGAAGTAACGGATCGTCGGGGGAGGTCAGCATCGCACGCTCGTAAAGGCCTGCCGCCTCGGACAGGTCGCCGCGGACGTGCGCGAGGTGTGCGGCCGCCGCGTCACCCACGGCGCGCGACCAGCGTCCAGCCCATGCAGCGATCCGGGCGTTCGAACAGTGGCGACGCCTCCGTGCTGAAACCGGCATCCCGGAGCACGGCCCGGAGTTCATCCATTTGTGCTGTCGACAACGCGGCCCGAGTCATCTGCCGGAGTCTGAGTTCCTCGTCTTCCAGTGATTTCCTGCGCGCGAGCAGCTGCTCCTGCGCCTCCTGCCAGTGGCCACGTTCCGCATGCATCAGGGCTGTACGTACCGCCCTGATCACCGTCTCGAACATCCGCTTGGAGCTGGCGGTGCTGGCACGCTCGATCAGATCGCTTCCGGCGGCGTTGAACCGGCGGCGCACGGCTTCCTGTTCGGGCGTCGGCATCGGGCTCGTGCGGGTGCCGATGACCCTGGCCATTTCCAGAGCCAGCTCCCAGAGCGGCGTCTGGCGTAGCAGATAGTCCGTGCTTTCCAGCTGCCGCTCGCTCGTTTCGGCCACGATCGAATCCCGGGTGTGCATCATCAGGGCGATCCTGCTTCGCACGGCGGCGACACGGAACGCTTCCCTGATGGCGGCGGTCTGCTCTGCATACTCGAAACCGAACTGGGAGACCAGCAGATGGACGCTTCCGTCGGCGAACGGAAGGCACTCGGCAGGCGTAGATGGGTGAAACGTGATGCCGTCATACTGCGATTCAAGTGACGTCATGCGTGCGGGCGGATCAATGTCGGCGAGGTCGACCCCGTGGATTTCCGCATGTATCCCCCTCCGCTCGCATTCCGCCTTGCAGAGCAGCGCCAGCGGGCCGTTGCCGGTGCCGATATCCACCACCCTGTCACCGTGTTCCAGTGTGGCGAACTGTGCGCGCCAGAAGTCCGCGATCGCGCCAGCATAATTACCATCGAGGCCGGTCGCACACGAATGCAGTACGCCGCTGCGCCAGAGGCCACTCCACGGGGAGGAAGCGTCAGACGAATGGGCAGGAGCCATGGGCTCAGTTCCCGGAAGACTGCGTGGCCGGCCTGCACCACGCATTCAAGGCGACCACGATGCGAGGGCGCTCTCCATCGTAGGGATAGATCTCATGAACCAGATAGGAAGGAAACACGATCAATTGCCCCGGCTTGTGATTCAGAAGCCATGCTCCTTCGCGATAAGGATGCTGCATGTTTTCGTTGGCTGGATCCCGGTACATGCCCAGTCCCTGGCGTGGGTCGTGGAAACGGACGGCGCCACCTTGGGAGGATCTTGGGTCGCCTGGGTCCACGCAGTAGATGGCCGACCAGCTGGCATTGGGATGGTTGTGCGAGGTCTGAAATCCCCCGGTGCGCGTGACATGGAACCAGGAGTGCATGTCAAGTGCGAAGCGCGCCATCTGCTGCTCATCGTACTGGTTGATGCCCTGGATGAAGTTCAGAAGCGTGGCCTGGATGAAGCCGAACAGGTGGCGGATGGCGGCTTCCGGGCGGGCATGCAGGAAGAAATTGCTTTCGAAGATGCCGAACTGCGTATCCCGGGCGGTCGCGTCGCGGTGCAGGTCTCCCTGGCTTTCCATGCCAAGGAAAAGTGCAGCGAGCTGCGCGTTGAGTGTGGATGCGCCGGGCATGTGTGCCTGCATCATCGGCACCGCATAGAGCGGAAACACGGTGGCCTGGATCTGGTCCGAGTGAGTCATTGCTGGATCTACCGACGAAACATCAATGATCAGCATCTGCCGATGCCGTCTGTCAAGCATGCCAGAGACGGGCTCTGGTCGAGAGTTGGCAGCCGCTTCTCCGCCACGCATCTACCCGATGCTCCCAAAAAAGACGGCCCGCACTGGGCGGGCCGTCTTCCATCATTCACCGAGCGATCAGAAATTCTGCTCGTACCGGATGTAAGGCGTGCGGCCCCAGATGTTGTACAGCGTGTTGTCGTAGTACGGGAAGCCATTCAGCGAATCGTTGAACGGCGGATCCTTGTCACCGATGTTGCGGACGCCCAGAGTGATCTTGCCGTTCCACGGGGCGTTGTAGCTGAGCTGCGCGTCGAAGGTGGTCCACGACGGCAGGCGCTCGTCGGTACCCGCTTCGCCGCTGTCGCCGATGTAGTTGGCGATCAGCGCGGCACTCCAGTCACTCAGGCCCCAGGTCAGGTACAACTGGCCACGATCTTCCGGGTAACCTGCGGTGCCCGCACGCTCGATCACGCCCAAGGCAATCGGCGTGAAGTTGTACTCGAGCTGATGGGACCAGCTCAGGCGCGCGCCGAAGTTACCAGCAGTCGTGTCGATCGCGTAGCTACCTTCGAAATCCAGGCCGCGTGCGGTCTGGACAGCGCCATTCAGGGTCGGCAGCAGGATCAGGTCCGCATTGCCCGGGAGGATGGCACCATTGGGAGCAGTGATCGGGTTGCCGCGGATGACGCCGTACAGCGGCTGGCCCTGATCGCCCAGACGGAACGCGAGCGCGCGTGGCACGGTGCCGATCACGTTCTCGATCTCGACATCGTAGTAGTCCAGTGCCAGCGAAACGCTGGAGGTCGGACTCCACACCACGCCGACACCCCAGTTCTTCGACTCCTCGGGCTTCAGCCCCGGATTCGAGGTGACGCTCCAGGTGTACTGACCATTGGTGGTGCAGGGATTGACCGCGTACGGCTGATAGGACGCGTTGCCGGTCGACGCACGGACTGCCTGCAGTGCTGCGCAAGCCAGTTCGTCACCACCCGGCAGGCCGGCGGAGGAAACAGGGCCGCTGTTCAGGTTGGTGCTGGATGCAGCGCCGTACATGTCCATCAGGGTCGGAGCGCGGAAGCCCTTGCCCCACGAGCCACGGACCAGCAGTTCATCGATGGGGCGAAACTCCAGTGCGACGCGCGGCGAGAACTTGCTGCCGACGTCGTTGTAGGAGTCGTAACGGCCGGCTGCGGTCAGGCTCAGAGAGTCGAGCAGCGGGAACAGAGCTTCGAAATAGCCTGCGTAGTAGGCGCGCTCACCATTGCCACCAGCACCCGCTGAACCGAACACGTTGCCGGCCGCGCTCTGCGCGTCGTAGACCTGCTCCAGCCGGTCGTCCCGGTATTCGAAACCGGTCACGAAGCTGACGGCGCCTGCCGGCATGTTGAACAGGTCGAACGCGATGTTGCCATCCGCGCTGACGGTACGCTGCGCCGATTCGACGTAGACGGTATGGCCGATCCGCGGCGCCGCGGCTGCGACGCTCGGGTGGGTGGGGTCGAACGGGTTGTACTCGCCCGAGTCGATCAGTTGCTGCAGCGTGCTGCCGATGCCGTAGTTGTAGTTCACGCTGCTCTGCGCGACGCGGCCGTGGCCGACGCCCAGTTCCCAGTCAGCGCCACCGAACCAGTCGTTGCTGCCCTGCAGGCCGAACGACACATCGCGGTAGGTGTCCTTGCGGACTGCATCGCGCGTACCCAGCGGAGTGAAGCGGTAGTACAGCGTCCCTGCTTCGCCGAACGGGTTGAACGGGTTGTCCGCGGCGATGGTCGGCAGGAAGCCCGGACCACGGCCACCGTTGTCGACCGGAGCGGACGCGTAGATGCCCAGGCTCTCGGTGTCGGACACGATGCCACGGAAGAAGAACGAGGTGTTGTCGGTCAGCTGGTAGTTGCCGTTCACCAGCAGCGAGTCGCGCGACAGCGAGGCCTCGTTGGCCGAGGTGGCGCCATGATCGAAGCCGCAGAAGCCGTCTGCAGTGTAGTAACTGTTCTGGAACCGGTCGCAGTTGGCGATGGACTCAAGGCCGTTCGAGCCAAGGAAATTGGCGCTGGCATTGTAAGGGCTCAGGCCCCACGTCAGCCCCGCACCAACGACCTTGTCCTTGATGGCGCGGTTGTACATCAGGTCGCGTTCCTGATGATCGATCACGAACGTCACGTTGCCGCGATCGGAGCTGATGCCGCCGGCAATGCTGGCGGTCCGGCCGGTCGGGCCGGTCTTCGGATCTTCGTAGCTGCCGGTAACGGTGAGGCCTTCGTAGTTCTTGCGCAGGATGACGTTGACCACGCCACCGATGGCATCGGAACCGTACACCGCACCAGCGCCTTCACGCAGGATCTCGATGCGCTCGACCGCCGCGGTCGGGATCAGGTTGATGTTGGCGGCGCCGCCGTCGAGGGTCGCCGAGGTGGTCATGCGACGGCCGTCCAGCAGGACCAGCGTGTAGTTGGCGCCCAGGCCGCGCAGGCTGATCGTCGCAGCGGAGCCGGTTGCCGAGCCCGACGACTCGCGATCGGAACCGAAGGAGTTGTAGACCGTGTTGCGCAGGAAATCGGCGACGGAAATTTCACCCGCTGCTTCGATGTCCTGGCGGGAGATGACGGTTACCGGGCTCGGGCCTTCGATCTCGGCGCGCTTCAGGCGCGAACCGGTGACTTCGACGCGATCCAGGGTCTGCGTGCCTTCACTGTCCTGCGCGAACGCAACACCGCTCGTCGCGGCACTGGCAATCAGCGCAAGCGAGATCGCTTCACGCAGCTTGTGGGACTTGTATGCCATTCGAACTCTCTCCGAAATGAAAATCCTGAGGGACCATACGGCGTCCCCTCGTGGTTTTGCCCGCGCATTCCTCAAGAAAGAGTCAAGGAAGACAGGGTGCCCCGATAGTAGCTCGGGCCATCCGGGAATTAAAGTGGCGTTAAAATTCAGGGAAGAATGTGTGCACGGCACGCAGCGGCAACCGGCCCGGGCGAACCGGACAAGTCAGGGGCGCGGGCAGCACACGAGCACCTGGGGGCTCAAAGCCCCTGCTCGTACCGGACGTACGGGATCGTGCCTTCGTCGGTGCTCTCGTTCGTCGGTGCGAACGGATTCTTGCCGCGGGTGACGACGTTCTCGGCGCCGACCGTGAGCTGGCCGCTCCACGGAGTGCGCCAGGTCAGGCCCAGGCCCAGACCTTCCCATTTGCCGGGCTGGCCCTGCACGTCGACCACGCGGCCGACGATGCTTGCGCTGAAAGCGCCATAGCCGCCTTCCACGGACAGGCTCTTGCTGTCCCAACGGTCGGCAAGGCCGGGAGCCGCCTCGGCGACGGGCACGAGGCGGGCACGTGCGTAGGTGCCTGCGATCGAGACGAATCCCTCGGCACCGAGTTCCTTCTGGCCGAAGACCTGGAGGTCGTTCTGTTCGATCCTGCCGGCTGCCAGGGGCGAGCTGCCATCGGCCGCCAGCCACGCCGGCAGCCGGGTATCGCGGGTGACGCCGGTCGACAGGCCGAACCGCCCACCCGGGCGATTGATGCCGGCGGTCGCGCTCAGGCGGTGGCCGTTAGCGACATCGCGCTCATCGCTGCCGAGGCTGGCGAGCAGGCACTTGCTGGCCAGGCTGTTGATGCTGGCGCCACTGGTGCTGCTGCAGAGCAGGCCCAGCGAATCGCCGGTCCCCAGCCCGAACGCGGCATCCAGAGAACTGCTGCCGAAGTTCCAGCGGGCGGCCGGACCGGTCTGGCCGGTGGGCTCGAGCAGCAGCACGGCCTCGACCTTGCCGCTGCCCTTGTTCCAGACGGGCAGCACGGTCTGCTTGCCGCTGGACGCACTGGTCCGCGCTGGTGCCTGCGCATGCACGGCCGACGCCGCGAACAGGGTCGCGGTCAGGACGGTGGCGAGCAATGACAGGCGGCGCAGGATCATGTGCTTTCTCGGACCTTGCAGGACGAGACGAGTTCCCGGACGGACAGGAATTCGATCCTAGGCGATTTACGTTTAGTTAACAAGCGCCGCCCTCCCCGGAACAGCGGCCGGCTACTGCAGCCGGTCAGGCGCCGGCGCGTTCGCCGGCGGCTGCTGGAACAGTACGCCGATCTCGGTCAATGGGAAGTGATACCGGCGGCCGCAGAAGCCGCACTGGATCTCGGCCTGGCCGGTCTCCGCCGCTGCCGCGCGGGCTTCGTCCTCGCCCAGCGACTGCAGCATGGCCGACACACGCTCGCGTGAGCAGGAACAACCGAACGCCAGCGCCGTGCCGGCCAGCAGTTCCGGCGCTTCCTCATGGAACAGACGGTGCAGCAGGGTCGGGCCGTCGGCTGCGAGCAGTTCGTCCTGGCCGAGGGTGGCGAACAGGGCACCGGCGCGATCCCAGCCGTCCTGGTCGCCTTCGTCGCCTGGCAGCTTCTGCAGCATCAGGCCGCAGGCGCGCTCGCCATCCGCGGCCAGCAGCAGGCGCGTGGGCAACTGCTCGGACTGGCGGAAGTAATCCTCCAGGACGCCGCTGAGCGAAGGCGAGGACAGCTCGACAAGGCTCTGGTAACGCAACGGTTCGCGCGGGTCCAGGCCCGGATTCTCGATGGTGATGGCCAGCAGTGGGGACGCGAGCTGATCCAGCGCTTCCGGTGCGTCGTGGCCACCATCCTCCAGCTGCACGATGCCGCGGATCTGGCCGGCGGCGGTGCATTCGGCAAACAGCAGTCGGACCGCGGACTCCGCGCGCAGCTGCAGCGACAGGCGTCCCTCGACCTTGACGTGCGAGGTCAGCATCGCGGTGGCCGCGCAGGCCTCGCCCAGCAGGCGGCGTGCGACGGAGGGGTAATCAGCATGGGCCAGCAGCGCGTGCCAGCTGTCCTGCAGGCGGACATGGACGCCGCGGACGCCGGCGTGTGGCAGCAGGAAGCGGATCAGGTGGTCTTGTTCGGCGGACACGTGGCACCTCGAGACGGGACGGCGGGGGCGCAGCGTGAGGAGGGAGTGTGCGCGCGTGGTGATGCGGCCATTATCATTCGGCATCGCAGCGACAGATAGGGGCGGAATGGGCGCGATCAAGGGCGAACGGCGGCGTGGCCGCCGCATCTGGCGGTTGGTGCTGTGGGCGCCGGTGGCCTTTGTGGTGATCACCGTGCTGCAGGTGGCCGCGCTGCGTTTCATCGATCCGCCAACGTCGGCGTTCATGATCGGCCGGCAGATGCAGGCCTTGGGCGAGAGCGAGTGGCGCTTCCGCGTCGCCTACGACTGGCGCGACCTGGATGCGATCTCCCGGCACATGCCACTGGCGGTGATCGCGGCCGAGGACCAACGGTTCGCGGAACATTCCGGCTTCGACATGGAGGCGATCGAAAAGGCGCTCGACCACAACGCGCGCGGCAAGCGCGTCCGCGGCGGCAGCACGATCAGCCAGCAGGTGGCCAAGAACCTCTTCCTCTGGCAGGGGCGCAGCTGGCTGCGCAAGGGACTGGAGGCCTGGTACACGGTGCTGATCGAAGCGATGTGGCCGAAGCAGCGCATCATCGAGGTCTACGTGAACGTGGCCGAGTTCGGCGACGGCATCTACGGGGCGCAGGCTGCCGCACGCAGCTACTGGCGCAAGGATGCCGCGGCGCTGTCGGCCGGCGAGGCCGCGCGGCTGGCGGCGGTGCTGCCATCGCCCAAGCGCTACAGCGCGGCGCGGCCGGGGCCGTACGTGCAGCGGCGCGCGGCGTGGATCCAGCGGCAGATGCGGCAGATCGGCGGCGAATCCTACCTGCGTGAGCTCGAGTGATGCGCCCGCATGCGGTGCGCGCCGTGGACGATGCCCCACGCTGGTCGATCACGAGCCGGCTGTCCGGGATCGCGCCATGAGCAACGCTGCGAACGAGATGCTGACGGTGGTGGTGGCGGCCTGCAACGAGGCCGACGCCCTGCCGCTGCTGCACCCGCGCATCCAGCAGGCGCTGGACCGGTGCGATGTGCAGGCGCGCATCCTGTATGTCGATGACGGCAGCCAGGACCGCACCTGGCAGGTCCTGCAGGAACTCGCCGCGGGCGACGCACGCGTCGCCTTGCTGCGGCTGTCGCGCAACTTCGGCAAGGAGGCGGCGCTGACCGCGGGCCTGGACCGGGTCGAGCAGGGGGCGGCGATGCTGCTCGATGCCGACGGCCAGGACCCGCCGGAACTGATCCCCGAGTTCGTCGCGCGCTGGCGCGAAGGCTATGACGACATCTATGGCACCCGGGTGGCCCGCGATGGCGAATCGTGGGTGCGCCGCAGCGCCGCGTCGCTGTTCTACCGGGTGATCGGCCAGCTGTCGCGCACGCCGATTCCCGCCGACACGGGCGACTACCGGCTGCTGTCGGCGCGTGCGCTGGCCGCGCTCTCGCAGCTGCGCGAGCGCCATCGGTTCATGAAGGGCCTGTTCGGGTGGGTCGGTTTCCGCCGCATCGCCCTGCCGTATCGCCGCTCGCCCCGGCTGGCCGGCGACAGCAAGTTCAACCTGTGGCGCCTGTGGAACTTCGCGATCGAGGGCATCACCGGTTTCTCCACCGCGCCGCTGCGGCTGGCGACCTACGTCGGCCTGCTGACCGCGATGGTCGCCTTCGTCGGCGGCGTCGGCATCGTCGGCAAGACGCTGCTGTGGGGCGACCGCGTCGCCGGCTGGCCGACGATGATGGTCGCGATCCTGTTCCTGGGCGGCGTACAGCTGATCGCGCTGGGCATGATCGGCGAGTATCTGGGACGCCTGTACGAGGAAGCCAAGCAGCGGCCGCTGTACCTCGTCGACACCTGGCATGCGGCCGCGGGAGTATCCTGCCCGCAGGATCCTGCAGACGGAGGCACCGATGCATACGGTACGTCAACTGCTGGCCGACAAGCCGGCTGAAGTCTTCTCGATCGCGCCGGAAGCGCCGGTGATCGAGGCGATCCGGACCATGGCGATCCATTCCATCGGCGCGGTGCTGGTGCTCGAGGACGGACGCCTGGCCGGGATCCTGTCCGAGCGCGACTACGCACGCAAGATCGTCCTGCAGGGCCGCTCCTCGTCCGATACACCGGTCAGCGCGATCATGACCGCGCAGGTGATCACGGTGGATCCCGATGCATCGGTGGACGCCTGCATGCGGCTGATGACCCGGCACCGCATCCGCCATCTTCCGGTGGTCGATGCGCAGGGCGTGGTGGGCGTGATCTCGATCGGCGACCTGGTCGGCGCGGTGATCGCCGGGCAGCAGGTCGAGCTCGAGCAGCTGCAGCGCTACATCGCAGGCTGACTGCCAGCCCGACGACCCGTCTGCACTGGAGTCGGGCGAGGCGGGTGTCCGTGCCTGCGCTCACGGCCGAAACAGGCGAGGCCAACCGGTCGCGCGATGCGTTCCATCGCGGCTGCGGATCATGTTCGGCCAGGGGCGAGTCGGCGTCGTCCGCGGTCCGGTCAGCGTGCGTACGCGCCACCGCAGTCGCTGTCCTTGCCCGGGCCGGTTTCGAAGGTGGCCAGCAGTGCCGCGGGCGGGGTGATGCTGCCCAGGGCGAGTGCGACCGCGCCACGCAGGCCGAGCGCGGCGAAATCCGGCCGGAATGCCGGATCCTTGAAGGTGCCGGCCACGCGCAGCGGCGAACGCAGCGACAGGATGCTGCGGTCCTTGGGCCGCGGCCGCAGCAGCAGGTCCAGCTCTTCATCCTTCAGGCTCACCGTGCCTTCGCCGACGATGATCGTGTCGGTGCTGTCGAAAGCGAGGGCGCGTGTCTGCATCAGGCCGTCCTGCACCGAGAAGTCCGCGAACGCACAGCGGATCGGCACCTGCCGGTCCTTGGTGATCAGGAAGCGCAGCGATTCGGCGACATCCAGGCCGGCCAGCTCCATGATCAGGTTGCTGATCCGGCCAGGTCCCATGCCGACCGCGACATCGCCGTCGGCACTGCCGAAGATCGCGGCGATGGAGTTGCCGCGTCCTTCGATGCGGATGTCGCCACCGATCCGGCCGACCGCATCGCGGGCCAGCTCGCCGGTCGGGAACAGCTTCGGCAGGTCGAGCCCGCGCAGGGCGATCTGCGCCGAGGTGGTGATCGGCTGGTCGCGCGCGTTCATCCTGATCGTCGCGCGGATGTCGCCGCCGGCGACGCCGAAGTTGAGCGGATCCAGGCGCAGCAGGCCGTCTTCCAGCAGCAGGTGCGCGTCCATGTCGTCCAGTGGCCAGCCAGGCGCGTTGATCCGCTGGGCGCGCCAGCGCACGTCGGCATCCATCGCGCGCAGCTTGTCCAGGTCGTAAGGCGTGTCTGGCAGCAGGCGCGGGCTGGCGGCGCGTTCGGCCGCCTGCGCCTGCTGCCGGGCATTGGCGGTTTCGCCGTCGCCGGTCCTCGGCGGCGCGCCGACGAAGCCTGCGAGGTCGTCGAAATCGAGGCGGCGCGAAGTCAGCTCGGCCTTGAAGTGGGGGCGGTCGCCGGACACGTCGACATGCACGTCGCCGGCCAGATCGCTGTCGCCGACCCGCCCGTTGAAGCCGGTGTAGCGCCAGCGGTCGCCGGTGCGGCCGAGGCGGCCGTCGAGCGCATAGGGCGGCGATGGCGGCAGCGCCAGGCCGAGCAGCGGGTAGAGGTCCTCGAGGTCCTGGCCACTGAGCGCCATCTGCAGATCGAACTGGCGGAACTGGAACGGATGGGTCAGGGTGCCGCTCGCGCGCGCCCGCGTGGCGCCGGCGCTGGCCTTCAGGTCGATCCGGTAAGGCGTCTGGGTATCGACGAGATCCAGCGGCGAAGCGACATGGCCGTCGAGCTTGAAGGCAGCGCCGCGCCACCGGCCGCTGCCATCGACCGCGACCGGCGACCCCTCGGCTTTCCCGGGAGCGACGCTCTGCAGCGCGATGTCGATGTCGGTCTTCTCCGGGGCGTCGACGAAGCGCAGGCGACCGTTCTCCAGCCACAGGCGATCCAGTCTCCAGCGCGGTGGGCCGTCGTCGGGCTCCTGCGTCGTGCCGAATCCTTCGAACGTCCAGTTGCCCGGCTCACCGTCCGTGCCCGTTTCCAGCCGGATGTCGGCCCGGCGCGCGCGCAGGTCGCGCACGTGCAGGCGGAAGGCGAGCAGCGGCAGGGCGGCGACGTCGACTTCCAGGCGTTCGACCGTCGCCATCTCGGCCTGTTGCGACCAGGCCGGATTTGCGAGACGCAGGCCATCGGCGCTGACCGTGATCGTCCTGCCGAGATCGACGTCCAGATCGCCGTCGATGTGGAAGGCGCGGCCGGTGGCCGAACTCAAGGCGCGCTCGGCCGGACCCTTGAACCAGTTCCAGTCCCAGAGCGCGATCAGCAGCAACAGCAGCGCCACGCACAGGGCGACGATCTCGAGCGTCCGGCGTCCGGGGCGCCAGCGACGACGGGCAGGAGCGGCTTCGGTGTCGGGCGTGGACGTCGACATGCAGCCAAGTATCGGCAGGCCGCGTGGAGGTCGTGCGAACGACGCGTCGCGTCGTTCAGTCGTGCTCAACCGTGCAGGCGCGGCGCCAGGACCTGGGCGCTGACCGCGACGAAATGGCACACGCTGCCGCCGATCACGAACAGGTGCCAGATCGCGTGCGAGTAGCGGATCGACTCGCGGTGGTAGAAGAACGTGCCCAGCGTGTAGAAGATGCCGCCGGAGAACAGCCAGCCCAGGGTCCAGCCGTCGAGCGAATCCAGCATCGGCTCCAGCGCGACGATCACCAGCCAGCCCATCGCGATGTAGATCGCGGTCGACAGGCGCGGGAAGCGGCCGGTGTAGAACAGTTTGAAGATCACCCCGGCTACCGCCAGCGTCCAGATCGCCGCGAACAGTCCCCAGCCCCAGGGGCCGCGCAGGCCGATCAGGGTGAACGGCGTGTAGGTGCCGGCGATCAGCAGGTAGATCGCGCAGTGGTCGAAGACCTTGAGCCGGCCCTTGGCGACCGGATGCTGGATCGCGTGGTACAGGGTCGAGGCGGTGTACAGCAGCAGCAGGGCCACGCCGAACACGATGGCGCCCGCCAGCTGCCAGCCATCGCCGTAGATCGCGGCGAGCGTGATGAGCACCGCGCCGCCGCCGAGCGCGGCCGCCGCGCCGAGCCCATGGGTCAGCGCGTTGGCGATCTCGTCACGGATGTGGTGCGCGACGTTGTCCGCGGGGGTTGGTCCGGCCTGCATGCCGGGCACGTTACTGCAAGCTGGGCGCATTCGCATCCATACGGCGTCGGTGCATTCAGGATGGCGCCCGTCGTGGGACAGGCGCCGTCCCGATCAGTCCACGGCCACGCTGTAGGCGTGCTCGCGGGTGGCCGAGAAGCGCACGTCCGGCGCGCGCTCCTGGGCCAGCTGCAGGTTGACCCGGGTCGGCGCCAGATAGACCAGCTCGCCGGCCGCGTCGATCGCCAGATTGGTGGCGTTCTTCTCGCGGAACTCCTCGAGCTTCTTCGCATCGCCGCAGTGCACCCAGCGGGCCGTGGCCACGCTGACCGGCTCGAAGGTGGCGTCCACGCCGTACTCGTCCTTGAGCCGGTAGGCGACCACGTCGAACTGCAGCACGCCGACCGCGCCCAGGATCAGGTCGTTGCTCATCAGCGGGCGGAAGAACTGGGTGGCGCCTTCCTCGGACAGCTGGGCCAGGCCCTTCTGCAACTGCTTGAGCTTGAGTGGATCGCGCAGGCGCGCACGGCGGAACAGTTCCGGCGCGAAGTTCGGGATGCCGGTGAACGACAGCGCCTCACCCTCGGTGAAGGTGTCGCCGATCGAGATCGTGCCGTGGTTGTGGATGCCGATCACGTCGCCCGGCCAGGCTTCGGCCGCGATCTCGCGGTCGGAGGCCATGAAGGTCAGCGCGTTGGCCAGCTTGTGTTCCTTGCCGCTGCGCACGTGGAAGGCCTTCATGCCGGCGACGAAACGGCCCGAACACACGCGCATGAAGGCGACGCGGTCGCGGTGCTGCGGGTCCATGTTGGCCTGGATCTTGAACACGAAGCCGGTCAGCTTGTTCTCGACCGGGGCCACGTCGCGGCCGGTGGTGGCGCGGGTCTGCGGCGACGGCGCGTGCTCGACGAAGAAGTCCAGCAGTGGCTGCACGCCGAAGTTGTTGACGCCCGAGCCGAAGAACACCGGCGTCTGCCTGCCGGCACGGTAGGCGTCCAGGTCGAACGGATGGCTGGCGCCCTGTACGAGTTCCAGTTCGTCGCGCAGGTCGGCCAGCATCTGCGCACCGATCTTCTCGGCCAGGCCGGGCGAATCCAGCGACGGGAAGATGGTCGAGTCCTGGCGGGTGAAGTTGCGGCCCTGCTCGTACAGGTGGACCTCGCCGCTGATCAGGTGGACCACGCCCTTCAGGCGCTGGCCCATGCCGATCGGCCAGGTCACCGGCGCGCACTGGATGCCGAGCACGGTCTCCACTTCATCCAGCAGCTCGATCGGGTCCTTGCCCTCGCGGTCGAGCTTGTTGATGAAGGTCATGATCGGCGTGTCGCGCAGCCGGCAGACCTCCATCAGCTTGATCGTGCGTTCTTCCACGCCCTTGGCCACGTCGATGACCATCAGCGCCGAGTCCACCGCGGTGAGCACGCGGTAGGTGTCCTCGCCGAAGTCGGCGTGGCCCGGCGTGTCGAGCAGGTTGACGATCTTGCCCTCGTACGGGAACTGCATCACCGACGAGGTCACCGAGATGCCGCGCTCCTTCTCCAGCGCCATCCAGTCGGACGTCGCGTGGCGGGCCGCCTTGCGGCCCTTGACCGAGCCGGCCATCTGGATCGCGCCTCCGAACAGCAGCAGCTTTTCGGTCAGCGTGGTCTTGCCGGCGTCGGGGTGGGAAATGATCGCGAAGGTGCGACGGCGCGCGGCTTCGGTGGAGACTTCGGACATGGGGGAGCTGCGCCGCGCGGCGCTGTTGGCAGATGGAAGCCGCGAAGTATACCGGGAGCGGCCGGGATGGCTGGCCGCGCCCGGTGCGGGGTCAGTTCTGCAGCCAGGGGTGCGCGCGTGCACGCAGTCGTGCCAGCGACAGCCACCACGGCAGCACCGCGAGCAGGCCGCCGGCCAGCCAGGCGGTCAGCAGCCAGGCGGGCGGCGTTCCGCGGACGGTCGGCAGCATGCTGGCGAATATGGACAGGGTGACGGCGATCATCGTCGTCACCAGCAGCGGGCGCAGCCGTGGCGCGCTGACGCTCAGCAGCGCGCAGCCGCCGATCAGGAGCAGGCTGCACAGGCTGGTGGTCAGCAGCATCGGGTAGTAAGCCGGCGCGGCGCCCACCGCCAGCGCGAATCCCGTCATCACCAGCAGGCCGCCAGCGGCGCGGCCGAGCAGCTGGCGCAGCAGCACCTGCATCAACGCCGGTGCCGCCGGTGACGGCAGGCCCGGGGTCAACGCAAGTTCGTGCAGCCCCATCGCCGGGCGGCGGAACAGCGTTTCCAGGCGCAGCAGCGGTGCCAGCGCGGTGGCCAGGACCATCACCGGCGCGAACACCAGTCCGATGTGCTGCGCGCCGCTGGTGGCGTCGTCGTTGCCGTTGCCCAGCAGCAGCCAGAATGCGGCCACCGCGACGGTTGGTCCGTGCGTCGCCAGCAGGCTGCGCGGCGAGGCCAGTCCGAAGCCGGGGCCGAGCGCGACCGCCAGCGCCCGCATCGGCGCAGCGGCGAGGCCGCTGAGGTTCTGCTTTCCGCCGAACAGCGGCATGCCGGTCGAGGTTCCGCCGGGGGGCGTGGCGAGGCTGCCCAGCGACTGGCCGACCGTCAGGGCCAGCGGCGTCGACCAGGGGCCGGCGGGGGCGCCACGGCGCAGCGCCATCCACCAGAAGAACGCGCTGAGCGCGACCAGGACGATGCCGGCGGCGGCCATGCCCGGCGGCGTGACCAGCTTGTCGGCAAGCTGCCAGACCGGGGCCGGCAGCCAGCGCAGCACGGCGCTCGACACGATCGACGGCCAGATGAGCCAGGGCGGCATGCTGACCCAGAACAGCCCAAGCGCCGTCGCCAGCCACAGCACCGCGAGGGTCTGCGGCAGCGCGCTGCCGAGACTGGTGTGGACCAACGTCGGCACTGCGACCGTCGACAGCAGGGTGCCGAGCGCCAGCATCGTCATCTGCCGGCCGAGGCCGGGCAGGCGCAACTGGCGCGCCTGCCACAGCAGCGCGGCGAGGCGGCCGGTGCCGAGCAGCGACCAGAGCAGGGTGCAGATCGCGGCCACGGCCAGTCCGAGCGTGATCGGCGTCGACGGGTCGGCCGGTCCGATGCCTGCGATCACGAACGGAACGCTGCCGAACGTGCCGACCAGCAGCAGGAGATTGGTCCAGCCGCCGCACTGCAGCGGCAGCCAAAGAAGCGCAGGCAGGCGGATCATCCGGCCACCTCCACGAACAGGTCCTCCAGGCCCAGCCGGTCGACGCGCACGCCTTCGACCTGCAGCAGCGACTGCCAGCCGTCGGCGCCGGCGATGACCAGGCCGATCGCACTGTCGCCGAGCTCGCGCCGCGACAGCTCGCCCGGCAGGCGTGCCGGCAGGTGCGACGCGGCATCGGCGGGTATCCGCACCCGGACCACGCTGTCCTTGACCGTGTCCAGCGCCTGGTCGAGCAGGACCCGGCCGTCGTGGAGGAAGGCCACGCGCGAGGCGATCCGTTCCAGGTCGCTGACGATGTGGCTGGAGAACAGCACGGTGGTGCCGCTGTCGGCGGCCTGCGAGACGATCTCGCGCAGCAGTTCGCGGCGAGCGACCGGATCCAGTGCCGAGGCCGGCTCGTCCAGCACCAGCAGGGTTGGACGCGGCGCGAGCGCACGGACCACCGCCAGGCGCTGCACCTCGCCGGGCGAGAGCTTGCCGATGGCGCGGTCGGGCGTCAGCGCGAAGCGCTCGAGCAGGGCCGCCGCATGGGCCGGGTCCCAGTGCGGATACAACTGGGACAGGTAATCGAACAGCTGCCCGATCCGCATCCAGCCGAAGGCCTGCGGCTGCTGCGGCACGTAGCCCAGTTGCTGCTTGCGGGCATCGTCCAGCTGCAGCGCCGGCGCGCCCATCACGCGCGCCTGGCCGGACTGTGGCCGCAGCAGGCCGACCAGGCAGCCGATCAGGCTGCTCTTGCCGGCACCGTTGCGGCCGATCAGGCCGAGCACCTCGCCGGCGGGCAGGTCCAGGTCCACGCCGCGCAGCACCGCGCGCTGGCCGTAGGCCAGGTGCAGATCCTGCGCCTGCAACGGCATGGCCTGGCCGGGAAGGGTGGCCGGTTCGGCAAAGGCAATCGCATTCATGGGGTCTTCTCCTCGATCAGGTGACGGAGCCGCGCGAGCACGCGGTCGGCAGGGAGCTCAAGTTCGCGGCAATGGCGGGCGGCCTCGCGCAGCACCGGGTCCAGCAGGCCCATGCGGGCATCGACGTCGCCGCCATCCGTGGCGCGGGCGGCCACGCTCATGCCCCTGCCACGCAGGCGTACCAGCACGCCTTCGGTTTCCAGCTGGCTGTAGGCGCGCGACACCGTCATCGGGTTGATCGCATGGGCGGCGGCGACATCGCGGACCGATGGCAGCGCGTCGCCCGGGCGCAGCTGGCCGGCGCGGGTCAGGCGGCGGATCTGCTCGACGATCTGGCGGTAGATCGGGTCGGGCAGGGTAGGGTCGATGTGCAGCAGGCTTGCATCCATGTGTATCAATACATCAATACACTTGCCGATTGTCAAGCGCGGTGTGTCTGCCGTTGTGCCGCCGGCGATGGACGTGGAGAAGGAAGAAGCGCGATGCGGATGCGGGCTGGGCGGATCCGCTTCCCGGACGTGCCGCCGCGCGCCGGGTCGGGATGCTGGCGATCGCACGGGACGGCCGCGCGGGTCACGGGCCCAACCAAGCGGGGGCGATGTGTTCACCCGCGGTCCCGGCACGCGGGGTGCCGAGGCGGCCGATACGACACACCCCGCCATCTGCCGGTGATCGCACGAAGCGATGCGGGTGCGCTCGTCCCGGCACCCCGGATGAGGCGGCGGTTCCGCGAGCAGGAGGGGGACATCGACCGGGCCGGCGATCCTTGAGGCCAGGTACTCCTGTACTGCGCGGCACGGGTCGCCCGGGTCAGCGCCCTCGGGCAGGAGCCGGCGAGGCCTCGTCGCGGGCGAACTTCAACTCGCCCAGCGCGCCGAACATGCGGAACGGAATCGCCTCCAGGCGCATGCCCCGGTTGACCTGCACCACGAAGTGCAGATGCGGCGCGGTGCTGAACCCGGTGTTGCCCGACAGCGCGATGCGCTGGCCTTGGCGGACCTGCTGGCCGACCCGCACCTGCACGCCGTTGGACTGCAGGTGCGCATACAGGGCCATGCTGCCGTCGTCGTGCAGGATCCGCACGAAGTTGGCGCGGCCGCCATAACGCTCGCGGTCGAGACCGGCCTTGGAAAAGTCCGACTCGACCTGGAGCACGATGCCGCCGCGCGATGCGAGGATCGGCGTTCCCTCCGGCACCGCGAAATCCACCGCGTAGCGGTTCTGCGCATCGGAGTGGCTGAAGCTGCCGCCGAAACCCTGGTCGACGCGGATCCGTGCGTACTCGAACGGCAGCCGGTACTCGAAATCCAGCGGGCGCGCCTCGGGGCTGCCGGGCAGGTTGTCGAGCAGGACGTTGAAGTTGCTCGCCAGGCGCGGATCGAGCGGATAGATGCGCGCGACCACGCCGCTGCCATTGGCCGGCACCGTGGTCCGCGCCGGCAGCGCAGGCACCGCCTTGACGTTGTCCGAGCGGCTGAAGGACAGCTGCACCTGGACCGGCCCCGGCATCGTGTTGTCGGCCCAGGCCTCGTAGTGGCTGCCGCGGTCCTGCAGGCGCAGGGTCACCGGGTTGGTGGTGCCCCGCTTGTAGGACAGGGTCTCGACCGGCTCGGCGATCTCGCCCGGCGGCGGGCGGTCGCCATAGTGGGGCACGCCCTGCGCGTCGCGCCAGCGCCACATCCTGGCGGCATCCGCCTGCAGCGATGGCAGCAGCGCCGCGGCCAGCAGCAGGCAGAGCAGTGCGTGCGATCCGGTCATCGGGTACAGGACGCCGACAGGTCCAGCGCGCGCGCCACGTCGCCGAGGTCGAAGGCGGCGACTGCATGGTCGTCATGCAGCGCGAACAGCGCGCCGTGCGGGAAGCGCGCGGTCGCCGTCGCATGCAGCGCGATGCCGTCGGTGAATCCCACCCGCTGCCCGCTGAAGCTGCCGGCCGGTGCCAGGGTGCGTCGGTCGAACAGCCGGAACAGGGTCGGCCGCAGCTGGTCGGCCGCGATCCAGTAGCCGTCGTCGACATCGCATTCCCACAGCGCCACGCCCTCGGCATCGCCCTGGAAGCGGGGCAGGCTGCGTCCGCGGAAGCGTCCGTCCAGCCCGTATTCGCGCAGCGTCGAACCGACCCGCTGGTCCTCCTCGGCGATCAGCAGGCGGCCATGAGCCGGATCGCCGGCGATCGACTCGACCATCCGCAGCGCGCCGGCGTCGCCGGTATCGCCGAACGCACCGAGGAAGGTGACCTCCACCGCGCCGTCGTCCTCGTCACTGATGCGGAAGCGCTTGACCCGCTCGGCCAGCTGCTCGCGTGGCGGCAGGGTGCCGGCGCGGAAGTCGGCCATGAAGCTGTCGGTGACGTAGGCCACCAGCTCGCCGGGCGCGGTCTCCTCGATCCAGATGCCGTACGGCACCTTCAGTTCCGACGCGCCGAACCGCGCGCGCGGAACGAATCCCGGCAGCTCGAACACCTGGACGCGTGGACGGTCGCGCTCGACCACGAACAACAGGTCGCCGAAGACGGCCAGGCCGTTGGGCCGCCTGAACTGCCCGGCGTCCTCGCCCGGCTCCCCGAACATGCGCAGGTGCCGGCCGCTGTCGGCGTCGAACACGTGGAGGCGATCGCCGTGCTTGGCGCTGGCCAGCAGCTGCAGGCCGCCGTCCTCGTCCGGCCACACCGCGAGCGAGTCGAGTTCCTCTCCGGCGAGCGGATCGGACATCCACGCCTCGTCGATCACCGGCGTATCGGCGTGCAGGGCCGCGGCCGGCGGCGGTGGCGTCGGACGTGGGCTGCTGCAGGCGGCGACCAGCAGGCAGCAACTGGCGAGAAGGGCGGTGGTGAGCGGGCGCATCCGGCCGATTATCCGGAGACGCGACGACCGCCGGAAGAGGGAATGGGCTATTCATCTCTCCATCCGAATAAAGCGATTGACAGGCTGCCCGGGCGGTGGCACGCTGCGTCCACCATCGAGACCGGCGGAGGGACAGGCCCTTTGATGCCGGGGCAGCCCGCGGACGCGCAAGCGACCGCGTAGGTGCCAAATCCTGCGGTGACCTCCGCGTCCGCCTAAAGATGGTTCGTCCCGTGCCTTCCGCACGACGAACGCGAGCTCCGCGAAGGCTCGATGGTTGCCAGATCCTCCCGGACAGCGCCATGAGCCTCGTGAATACAGCCGCCATTTCCCTCGACGTTACACACGACCAGCAGGCCCCGGACTGTCGGACCACTGCTGATGCGGTCCGCGGCGAACTCCGCGTCTGCCTGCCGCTGCGCCACGCCGGCTCCCACGAGGTGCTGCTGCGCTACGAACTGCGCGGGCCGTCTACGGCGCCGGTGGTGTTCGTCGCCGGTGGCATCTCCGCGCACCGGCACGTGTCGGCCGGTGCCACCTTCGCCGAGCCGGGCTGGGCCAATGCGCTGGTCGCCGACGGACGCACGCTGGACCCTGCGGCGCAGCGGATCCTGGCGTTCGACTACGTCGGCGCCGACGGCCGTCTCGATGTGCCGATCGATACCGCCGACCAGGCCGATGCGGTCGCGCTGCTGCTGGACGCGCTGGGCATCGACCAGCTGCGCGCCTTCGTCGGTTACTCGTA
>Ga0075364_10000069_pt1 | contig 39713 bp, 34 predicted proteins | sample EndMetdeltDD1764_FD_71517 | JGI IMG/M metagenome (GOLD analysis project Ga0075364, IMG submission 71517) | Populus endosphere microbial communities from Tennessee, USA - Endosphere MetaG P. deltoides DD176-4 | ecosystem: Host-associated > Plants > Roots > Endosphere | place: USA: Tennessee... | reverse complement strand
TGCGATCGAAGTACTCAAGCGACCTCAACACGGCGGACTGGCACGAGCAGGAAGTTGAGGAACTTGGCTATGGCCTCGCCACGGCAGTCAAGGCTGGCGTGGCTGGCAAACAGAAGACACTCCATCGCATCGTGTGGCCACGGCTAAAAATGAAGGATCGCATTGGTCCGCCTAGAGCCGCCAAAAGCAAACGAAGCGAACTTACTTAAGTTCTTGAATGGAATCGGACCATCGACCCGTGATTGTTGCCGGTCGTAGCGGTGAAAAATGGCGGCGATTTGCGTTTCGCCCAACCCCTCTTGGGCGAGAGAGGGATTGGGCAGGCGCCAAAGGGCCGCCAGTACCTGCCATCAACACAGATAACTTGTTTGTTGTCGAATTCGGGCGCCGGAAGGGCAAGGGTGGCATCATTTGCTCAAAACGTCGCCGAAGCCTTCCATCCACGCTGCGTATTTCGCAGCATTTTCTAGGTCATCAAGGTACGGACAGCTGAAAGCATGAGCCCCGCTCAGAGCTGCATCGACTCCTTCGCGATAGGCAGAAATGATCTTCACATCAGAAACTGATCTCTGGGGAATATCAACCGTGGCGTCTGGTCGTATTTTCGCAACATGCGCCGTCGTGCCACCGCCCATTCGCTTGCCATTTTCCATAGATCGATGCCGCCAGTTTACTGTAACGTTCTTAAGCCGACGGCATATTAGATCGGAGCTTATCAAACGTCCATCTCGCGAGAGTTTTTGATGTGACCCCGGACGCGCGGTCTGCTGGGTCGCCTTCCGCTTTATCCGACGACTGGCTCTTAGCATGCGCTCAAACTCCGAGCGAGTAAGTTAGGTAAGAGCAGAGCTAATGTCTGGCACTTGGTCTTGAAGGGATGGGAACCGGCGACCCGTTATCTCGTAGAACTGACCAATCAGTAATCCTGCCGTAAAAACAACGCCAACTCCTGAACATGCTGCGACGCGTCCGCTCCAAAGAAGACGCCAAATTCGGCTGCTGGCGCATTAGGCAATCCGTGTTGCCCATCAATCAATTCGCAATCCAAAGGCACCGCCTCGGGGAACAGTAGTCCGAGCCCCAGACCTGCCCGCAACGCCGAAAGCATGGCTGGAAGCGTTTTCACTTTGCAGCCGACATGCCAATCAATGTTGTTTTCGGCCAGATCAGATAGCATTCGATCTTGCCAGGAACACTGCGTGTCGAACAAAATGATCGGTAGAGAGCCCCCTTCATCCAAATCGATGAGCCGACTTGCACACCAGACCAAGCGTCGGGAGATAAAACTCGTTGGTGGCTCGGTAAACCGAGCCGGATCGGCGATGACGAGATCTGCCTGTCCTTCCTTCAACGATCGCGCCAGTTCTTTCGAATAGGACGATGTCAATTCGATTTTCACATGCGGGTGTTTGCGACGGAAGTCGGCCAGTGCAGCGGGAAGCCTCGTGAAAGCCAGATCCTCGAAGAGCCCTATCCGCACTCGTCCCGCCAGGCGCGTATCGGCGAGGCCTCGATGCATGTCCTCGGTCAAGGCGACGGTCTTTCGCGCATATGCGAGAAAAGAACTGCCGGCGTCAGTCAGCGAAACGCCTCGCGATGAGCGGACAAGGAGTTGGGTGCCCAGATCCTGCTCGATGCGCTGCAACTGCATGCTGACGGCCGCCTGAGTGCGGGCGAGACGTCCAGCTGCTTTGCTGACGACCCCGGTTTCAGCCACTTCGATAAACATCCTCAGCAACCGGATGTCGAAATTCGCTTCCATAAATTTTCCTGATATCGATACAATTATTATAAGAGTACATATATGCTTCGCCGTTTGGCAATGTCGTCCTTCACACAAGGAGACATCATGACCGACTACCGAAAGAAACTGGAAGCCTGTGGCATTTCGTGGCCGGAACTTGCACGCCCCAACCTTCCGTTTGCACCGACAAAGCGCATCGGAGATGTTCTTTATGTTTCCGGGCAGATCCCCGAAGTCGCAGGTGAGGTAGCATTCACCGGAAAAGTCGGCGCTGAGATCGATGTCGAAACTGCTTTGGAGAGCGCGAGGCTGTGTGCGGCAAATGCCATCTATTGGGTGAGCGATGCCTTGGGCGGCGATCTCGATCGCGTCGTCCAACTTGCCAAACTCACCGTTTTCATCAACGCCACACCAGGCTTCGCGACCTTCTCACAAATCGGAAACGGCGCGTCTGAGGTCATGAATGCCGTGTTCGGCGCGCGTGGGGAACATGCGCGTTCTGCAATCGGGGTTGCCGGATTGCCCGCCAATGTGCCGGTCGAGGTCGAAGCCGTATTCCACATTCGGTGAAGGATAGGAGCGTTATGCCAGTCGTTCATTTCAATCACGCTGGAGCCGGGCTGCCATCACCGGAAACACTTCAGGCGGTGATCCAGCAGTTGCATCTTGAGGCTGAGCATGGGCCAATGGAAGCGTCCGCCATGGTCAGCAAGCAACAAGCATCCTTTTACGATCTGGCCGCACGCCTGCTGAATGCCGCCCCGGACGATATCGTCTTCGGTACGGGGCACGGTCAGCTTTTCGGAGACATTGTTTCGGCGATCCCGCTCGTGGCCGAGAATAAGATATTGGTCAGCCGGCAGGAATGGATGGGAAACATAGCCTGCCTCCAGAACGCAGCAAACTTGAGCGCTGCGTCACTGTCTGTCATGGCGTCCGACGAGAGCACTGCGGTCGACGTCGAGGCGCTGAAACAGGCACTCTCTCCAAACGTCAGGATCGTGGCCTTGACCTGGATCGGTGCGAGTGGCGCACTTATCAATCCAGCCGCCGCCATTGGCAAGGCAATTCGCGACAGCGGCTCCTCCGCATTCTACCTGATCGATGCGAGCCAAGCTGTAGGCCAGGTTCCGGTCGACGTGCAGGAACTTTGCTGCGATGCACTTGTGGCCTGTGGCCGAAAATATCTGCGGGGGCCGCGCGGGACAGCGCTCGCCTATATCTCGCCCCGTCTCGCGAAGGCGGCGATCCCGCGCAAGATCGACAATTTTCCTCAAGCTTGGAATGCCGAACATGCGGAGCCTGCACGCACGGCGAAAGCTTTTGAAATGGGCGAGGCTTCGGTCGCGCTGAAATTGGGGCTCGGAGAAGCGATCAGGCAGGCGCTTGAATGTGGGATAGCGAATACGCGTGAAGCACTCGATCAAAAGGCTTCGCGGCTACGGCTCGCTCTCGGGAGCATTCCCGCCATTCGCGTTCTGGACCTGGGTCGGGAAAAATCCGCCTGCATCACCTTCTTGGTAAACGGTGTTTCATGCGCAGCGGTTAAAGCTGCGCTTGCAAATCAAGGCATCACCATCGGGATGAATGGGCGAGGATACACGCCCTACGATCTGGACATGCGAGGCATACCCGAGCTGCTGCGGGCTTCGGTCCATATGAGCACCACCGATCAGGATATCGAGAAGCTTGTCGCTGCGATCGTAGCGATCGCACCCTCCTGCGAAACAATGGAACGGACATACAAATGAATTCCAGCGCCAAACGAACCGCACTTCTTCTCGGCTCCAGCAAGGGGTTGGGATTTGGCGTGGCAGACGCTTTGACCCGTAAAGGTGTTGATGTGATCCTAGTCGGTAGAGATCAAACTGCGCTGCACTCAGCGGAAACAAAGCTGCAAGGTCGCGATGGCTCAACCATTTCCATTGCTGGCGACCTGAGCGACCGCAACAATGTTGCACAGATAATCGCGGAAACGGATCGACGGGTGAGCGGCATCGATATCCTGTTGCTCAATGGCGGGGGCCCTCCTCCGATTGCCGCTTCCGACTATGACGAACAATTCTGGCAGAAGCAGTTTTCAGCTATGTTTCTCAGCCAGTTGGAAATCGCCTCGCATTACCTGCCCGGCATGTGTCAGCGTGGATTTGGACGGATCATCGCCGTTTCATCGACCAGCATTCGAGAGCCTATTCCTGGTCTCGCCGCCTCAAATGCCTTGCGCTCGGCTCTGGCCGGATGGGCCAAAACGCTCGCCACTGAGGTCGCCGGAAAAGGTGTCACTGTCAACGTCCTTCTACCCGGCCGGTTCGCGACCGAACGGACGACCCGGCTGGACGGGATGGATGCCGCACAGCGCGGTGTCGATCAGGACGTCGTCGCAGCGGACAGCCAGCGAGAGATTCCGGTCGGCAGATATGGGAGACCGGAAGAATTTGCAGATGTCGTGGCCTTTCTCGCCAGCGAAGAGGCGAGCTATGTTACGGGCGTGGCGCTGCCGGTGGACGGAGGACTCAGTCGTTCGATTTGACGGCTCCGCACTGGTATTGACTTGTATCGCAAAGCAATTGGCAGGAAGAGTAAGTGATCCGGATTGAGCCACTGGCGCTGCATCCACAGCATGTCATCGCACTTGTGCAAATGTTGCATGCGGAATGGGGCGCGCTGAATAACTGGTCCGATCCCGACAAACTGCGCGCCTCGATTGAGAACCGCATGACAACCGTGAAAGCGCCAATGGCATTCATTGCGCTGGCCGGCGATCGACTTGTCGGGAGTGCGAGCCTAAAGGTCAACGAACTACCAGAATATCCCGACAAGCTATTTTGGATCGGTGATGTCATCATCGCACCCGATCAACGTGGGCGCGGTATCGGTACAGCGATAATGCGAGCAATCGTTCGTCACGCTGCCACGCTCGGCATTTCAGATCTATATTTATATACGCCCGACCAAGAGCAATATTACCGCAAGCTCGGCTGGAACACCGTGAGCCGCAGTGATGCCAATGGCGAGGACAACGTGGTCATGCATTATGGCTGCTAAAGGCTCGGGTCCAAATCTATCGCCCGTCAATACTATTGTCTTGTTGCCTGGTCTTGATGGCACAGGTCTTCTACTTGGCGATTTCGCACGAGCGCTCGAAACGGATTTCAAGTTGGTGACTATAGGTTATCCGCCCGAAATACCCATGGGCTATGATGACCTAATGGCATTTATTCGACCACAGCTCCCCGACACCAGCTACATTATCGTTGGTGAATCCTTTTCGGGCCCGTTGGCTCTGCAACTGGCTTTCAAGGCGGATGAAAGGCTGCAAGGCGTCGTATTAGGCGCATCGTTCGCCCGCGTTGACATTCGTGCGAAGTGGCTGCTGAAAATACTCGTTCGAGCGGTTTCCCCTCGCCTCGTGCCAATGCGTTTGCTGACATGGATGCTGCTGGGAAAAAGCACGACACCTACCATCGAGCAGCAGCTCAGAGGCGCTCTGTGCACCGTTTCGGCATCCGTTCTCAGCAGACGTGCGAACTCTGCACTGACCGTTGACATGACGGAACAAGGCCACCGCATCACATGCCCCGTCCTTTACCTTCGTGCCACGCAAGACCGGCTGATCAGCAGGGCAGCTGGGGCCGATGTTGGCCGGATAGCGCAAAGGCTCACTATTGAAGATATCAGCGCGCCGCATTTCTTGTTCCAGGTGGCACCGGACGAATGCGCGGCGGCAATACGAAAATTCGCAGGATCGATCGATCGGCCTTAACGGGTGTCTACAATCGAAAGGAATGAAAATGAAAGATACAGCAGACACGCTCGATAAAGTCAGCCTCCCGGCGCAAAAGCAGCTCGAGGCTTACAATTCGAAAGACATCGTAGCGTTCATGCCTTGGTGGAAAGATGATTGCCAGTATTACGCATTTCCAGACACGCTCCTCGCGAACGGAGCGCCTGAAATCATGGCGCGTCACATCGAGCGTTTCAAAGAACCTGACCTGTTCGGTACGCTCCTGTCTCGCATTGTGGTTGGCAACATTGTCATCGACCACGAGACGGTGACGAGAACTTTCCCGGAGGGGAAGGGAGAGATCGACGTTATTTGCATCTACGAAATTGAAGACAGCAAAATTGCCAAGGCTTGGTTTAAAACGAGCGAGCCTAGGCTTCTGTGAGCCTACGGCGCTCGGTTTCACTGCTGCAGCGCCGGTGATATCAGACCTTTGATAATTGCTCCCAAACCGAAGCGTACTGTCAGATGCGCGTTCGAACTTCAGCATGTTCTCAAGTTGTCGGAAAAAGCAGGAGCGGAACATTCCGCACTGCTTTAAGGAGCCGGCTTCGCTTATAGGACTGAATGGCCGTAACGAGGTCTCCTTCCTGAAATCAAACCCGAGCTGGGAACTGCTTCGGTTCGGTTTCATCCGCCATATCGCAACGAAACCAGCTCGGACCAAGGAGATCCCCACGCCATCCGTATACCGCCAGCAAAGGTTGCGACGAGGTTCTTATGGCGTGACTGACATGGCTCTCGTGAAAGACAACATCACCTTGTTTCTTTAATATGAATTTAGCATTCACTCCAGTTTGAAACTCAGCCTCACCTGAAACTACGATGTAGAATTCTTCTGCAGCATGCGCATGTGCTGGATAATTCGTTTCCGGTCCAAGCACAAACAGGCCCAAAATCACGTCATCGCTGCGGAACGGCCCTGTTGGCCCTATGCACTCACCCGTTGCAAACCGTGAAATAAATCCCTGAGACCACGGCGTTTCCTCGTAGAATTCTGACCAGCGAGCAAGCGTGAATGCGCAGCGTACCGCAGCGAAGAGGTCTGAAATATCGCCGTCAGGCCTGCTCAACAGATCGTCGGCGTAGCGGAGCCCTCTGACATTCGCGGACTCGATCGACATGGGGCGGGCATGCCGGCCCGCTTCGGCCTCGAGGTCGTCTGAGAAACGTTTCCCAACTGAATTTTCAATTGCAGAGTTGGCCGAGACCAAAAAACGTCTCGCCGAATCCAGCAACCTGTAAATTGGGTCTTCGCCTTGCATAGTACGCTCCTTTGATCGTCGCAGAAGGCTTAAAAGGCCTTGGCCCACCAAGCGAGTTCAAAAGGCTGACATTGAATTTCAGTTCATCTCATCCATGCTGAGGTGGCTGCGTCACGCGGACGACTGTCGAAATCTGGCTTTGTAAACCGCAGCATTTCCGCCGTAATCGTCACGTCCCTCGACAAAGACGACAGTCCCGGCCTGGATGGCGGGGCCAATTACTGACGTACAATTTCACGGGGGCGCTTTATGCGAAAATCAGTTTTCGAACTGACGCCTGCCGATGTGATCACGCACAAAATCTGCGCGCGCGTCGATATCGATCAGTGGAAGCTCCACTATCTCATAGCCCAGCCGGGTGTAGGTCTCGTGCATGATGTCAGCCGTGGCTTTCGCTTCGTCCACCCCCTGTTTTCGCTCATCGTCATTCGTGAAAATCTGATCCCAGTAAGGCGCAAGGAAGACCGTGCGGTTATACGGGTGGAGCGCGGCAGCCCGCTCCAAGTAATCAGGCACGGGAAGACCACAGAGCGTCAAATACCCGACCACGTCGGGGATCCCGCGATCCAATATTGTCACAGAGGGATCTGCGCTTGCCTCGAGATAGGATCGCAGCTCCCAACAGAGCATGAGCTCTGCAAAAAGCGCCTTATCCGCCCAAGGGAGGGCAGCTCCACCCATCCTCACCTGATCTTTGATGATCGCCCGCCCCGCTTCAAGTTTGGTACGAAATCCATGCGATGCAAGCTTGTTGATCAAACTACTTTTGCCGGAGCCGGGGCCACCGGTCACGACGAATAACTGGTCACACATGTGCCATCCTATCTACACTATCGGGGGGAGAGATTACGCGTCCAAGCGCTCGGCGGGACGGTAAGTTACTGCAGCGTAGTGCTTGACCACCGGACTGGTCAATCCCAAAAGTCTTCCTGCCTTGCCGCTAAGTTCATCTCTGAGCTTGGCCTCAAATGCGTCTATTTGCTGCGCAACAGAAGGCAACGAGGTGTATTGACCGACGCAGCCGCCGAAATGACAGGACCCGGTTTCAATGAAACAAAAAACGGTCGAGATATCTTTTGACCCGCAATTGGCTGCGTCATTTCTCGACATCATGAGCAATCCAGTACGATTGCGCATTCTTATATGCGTCAGCCAATCGGAGCGCGATGTGGGCTCTCTCGCGTCCGAGACGGGCGTTTCACAGTCAGCCCTGTCGCAGCATCTTGCCAAGCTGCGCTCTGCCAGAATGGTCGCGACCCGACGCGAGAAACAGCAGATTTACTACAAGCTTTCGGAAAGCAAGGTTATGCCCGTGTTGTGGATGCTTGAAAGCTTGTTTGCTGAACGGTGAGATCATACACTCGCCGACAATCTGAACGATTAGGGGGCATTGCATGGTTGTGCCGGGACTCGCTGGGGACCTATCCAAGATGGGGTTCTTTTCCTGGAATGTACCGGAAGATACCATTCATGCTGACCGGACCTTTGGGGTCATCTACGAGATCGAACCGCAGCATCTCGCCAGCGGTGTTCCCGTAGGGTTGATCCTATCCAGGATTGTCGACGAGGATCGGCCCAGACTGGCTCAACGCATCCACGCAGTACTTTTGGGCGAAGAGCCCTCACTTTCGCAGTACCGCATTTTCTGCCCTAGCGGACTAACGAAGTCTATTGTCTCCATGGGCTCGTGTTCGACTGACGGAGAGGGTCTGCCTTCATACTACGCTGGTGCCGTGCTAGAGGCTACGATGCCTGTACGCGATGTTGTTGAGACCCCGCTCGCCACACACATTTCCGTCGCACTTCAACACGCACGAAACGACAACCATGAACTTGCAGAGCGCTATCTTTTATCAGCGCTAAGATCTGTGACCATTGCAAGGTAGTTGCGTAGACCTCAAACAGGCCGCGAAACTTGCTGATTAGCATCGGCAGTTTGCAACTCGATGCCCGGAACTTCATCAAGCGAAAAATATACGGGCAGGCCTCGCTCTTGCGCAACCCGCACGTCGTTATCGGCTCCGTTTGACGCACCCGGCAATCGCAAAACTGCATCGCAGATCTGCAGGAGCCGCCCCGCCGCTGGATAGAAAATTTCGTCGTATAGCCTGTCGCCAAGAGAAACACCGCCCGCCGCGCGCCAGACCGGAAGGGCAACCCATTCGCCGATCATGGGGACGTGTCCCGCCTGAAAGAGAGGCCATGAAACTTCTTCAAGTCGCCGAAGGTTGGCAGCCATCTTCTCAGGATCATCGCCTGTCCCTGAACGGTATGGACCAGCAATCAAGATGAGCACGAGTTAACCTCCGAAGAAGTACGAACAGGAGTAAAAATTTGTAGCGCGGCGTACTGCAAAAGCATGATTGTTTTTGCGTCACGGATAATCCCGCGAGATACCATATCCAGCGCCTCCTCTATCGAGGTCTCGAGAACAGCGATATCTTCCCCTTCGTCCTCATTACCCCCGCCTTGGCCGGCTCGATCATCGGGCTCGTACTCTCCAACGAAAAAATGAAGCCGTTCGGTCACAGAGCCTGGGCTCATAAAAGCATCAAAAATCTGCCGAACTTCTCGCACGCGGAACCCGGTCTCCTCTTCCGTTTCCGCCCTGATCCGCGTTTCCGGATCGGCATTATCCAGTAACCCGGCAGGTGCCTCGATCAGCAAATCGTCATGCCCGTTTACGAATGCCGGATAGCGAAACTGTCTTGTGAGGATCACAGTTCGACGAACGCGATCGTAGAGAAGGATCGTCGCTCCATTTCCTCGGTCGTAGGTTTCGCGCGACTGCTGTTGCCAACTGCCGTCAGCTCGACGGAAGGAGAAGTCAGTCTTCTTCAATATGTACCAGTCGTCAGACAGCACAGTGACCCCGTTCACGCGGACACGATCGGAAATGCTCATTACCTGCTCCAGTTACTCGACAAGCCGTGTGGAATTTCGTGAGGATTCGTGCAATATCGTGCAGAGTCAAGAACTATTTGCGGGATTGCCATGCTGACGGTTGAACGAAAATCTCTAATCCAGAAGGTATTGCAACGGGATGGGCGCTTGGTGGCGAAGGCCTTCAGTCTGGAGCTTGGCATTTCGGAAGACACTATTCGGCGCGATCTTCGCGAGCTGGCCGCAGAGGGTTTGTTGCAGCGGGTCCACGGTGGAGCGCTTCCGGCGTCGGCGGCTGAGGCGGACTTCGCATCACGCCAGGCGACAGCAGCATCAGCCAAATCGTCCCTTGGCCTCGCCGCTGCTCGATTGATTGCCTCAGGTCAGATCGTTTTCCTGGACGGAGGCACGAGCAACATACAGTTAGCTCGACAAATCCCGCGGGATCTCAGAGCGACCGTTATCACACACAGCCCAAGCATCGCCGTCGAATTGGTTGGACATCCATCGATCGATGTCGAAATGATTGGCGGTCGATTGTTCAAGCATTCTATCGTCACGGTGGGCGCCACCAGCGCTGAAGCCATCGCGCGCGTTCGAGCCGATATCTTCTTCATGGGGGTAACAGGCCTGCATCCCGAGACAGGCGCAACGACAGGTGATGCAGAGGAAGCATCAATCAAACGCTTGATTGCAAAACAATCAGCTGAGACGGTTGTGATTGCTACGAAGGAAAAACTCGGCGCAGCATCGCCCTATCAAATCGTCCCCTTGAGCGAAATCACGACATTAGTCACTGAACGTCCCGATGATGCCGAACAGCTTCGACCGTTTAAATCGAGTACGGTTACAGTTGTCGAGACGGATCACTAGACCCGACGGCGCGCCTCACTACTTCGCGAAACCACTGATGTGCGGGATCGTGCGTGCGGCGATCATGCCAATTCATCGTGAATGAGAATTCCGGTATGGAAAATGGCGGTTCAAGGACAACGGTATTACCAGACATGCCAATCGGTCCCACCGCTCGGCTGGCTATCGTAAGAATCAGATCTGTGCCCGATACCAAGTTTTGAGCGACACTCCAATGAGGCAGCGCCAGAGCAATTCTCCGGGAAAACCCTAATTTTGCCAGCGCGACATCTATCTCGTTACCGCCAACCTCCTTCATGGCAACCAGAATGTGCGGACGCTGCAGGTAGGTTTCCATAGTGAAGTTACCTGATCCTTGATGCGCATCATCGGCAACCACGCAGACAAACCGCTCGTTGAAAAGGATCGAACCTGCGAAGTCTGTGGGGCTTTCGGAAAATACACCGAGGGCTAGATCGACTTCCCCGTCCATGATCTGCCGGACCATGCCGCTTCGGTCAGAGTGGGTGACGACAACGGCTACGGCCGGCGCCTCATGCCTAAGCATTGGCATAAGGTTGGGTAGAAGAACGGCCGAGCCATAGTCCGACATGGCGATCCGGAACTGTCGCACTTCATTCGTCGGGTCAAACTGCTCTGGACCGACGACCATTCGGATCTGGTGCAATGTGTCGGAGAGTAGCGGAGCGAGTTGCTGCGCCCTGGTGGTCAGCACAAATGTTCCGTCTCTCCTAACAAGCAAAGGGTCATCGAACATATCTCGCAATCGCGCGAGCGCATGGCTTACGGCAGGCTGGCTCATTCCCAACCTAAGTGATGCGCGAGAGACATGGCGCTCGGCCAAGACCGCATCTAGGACCACCAGGAGATTGAGGTCGACACCTCTAAGATTATTCGTCACGCTCATATTTGTAATATTATTTAAGAATTTCCATTCTGCAAACGAATGATCCATCACTCTCCCATTCGGAGATAAAAAACCATGAACCAACTCTATTTGCTCATCCCGGCTATCATCACCGGGGCGGCCGTCCCGTTCCAGGCGGGAGCTAACGCCGCTCTCGGCCGCAGCCTCGGCCATCCACTGTGGGCGACCGCAGTTTCGCTACTTGTCAGCCTCATCTGCATTATCCCGATAATGCTTGCCGCTCGGATCGATACACCCCTCCTTACTGCCGCAGCTCAGGCTCCACGCTGGATATGGGTCGGCGGCCTGGTCGGTGCACTCTATGTCACCGGGGCGCTTATCATCGCACCAATGTTGGGTGCAGCGAATTTTATCGTAGCAATCATCCTCGGTCAGTTACTCGCATCGGCCGCATTGGATCAGTGGGGACTAATGGGCTTCCCGAAACAAACGGTAACGCTGACCCGAGTGATCGGCCTCTCCATCGTATTCGTGGGCATTCTGGTCATGCAGTGGCAGACGATTATCGGCAGCTCGAGCCGTGGATGACACAGATTTGGATGAGCGTACTATGAAAATTCTGCACATTGACACCAGCATTTCGGGCGAGGCCTCTGTAAGCCGCTTGCTGTCTGCCGAAGCCACGGCTTGCCTCTTGAGACTGCATCCACAGGCACAAATCGCTTACCGGGACCTGGCCTCGGATCCGATCCCACACCTGGATGGGAACGAAAACTCCGGATGCTCATCGTCGTTACAGGTAGATGCAGACGCCAGGGTGCTGGAGGAGTTTCTTGAAGCGGATGTGACCGTTATAGGCGTGGCATTCTACAACCTCTCGATCCCCAGCCAGCTGAAGGCATGGATCGATCGGATTGTGGTTTCCGGTCGGACGTTCCAATACGGCGCTGACGGTGTGGAAGGATTGGCAGGCGGAAAGCGAGTAATCCTCTTGATCGCTCGCGGCGGCGTCTACCGCGACGGCATCTCGCTTGCACCAACAGAACATGCGGAGGCATATCTCAAATCAATCTTCGCATTCATCGGGGTCGCAGACATCGAGGTGATCGCCGCAGAAGGGCTCGCACTCGGAGAAGTGGCCCGTGCTCTCGCGATCTCGACAGCATTAGAGGAAGTCCACGCTTTGGGAGCGGAATAGTCGCGGATGACCGCAACCTAGGCCAAAACTCTATAATAGTCGTGGCGGTCTGCATGCTACTGTTAGGCATAAGGCTATTGCGATCGGAAAGGCTGACGAAGTGAATCTCATTGAAGAACGCGTCATTATGGCGCGCGCAGGTGGATTCGTTATCTCTCGACTGGCATCTGGTTGGTTAGTTCTCGGCGATGTGCAGCCATTGCCGGGCTATTGCCTGCTTCTCGCGGATCCGGTCGTCCCAAGTCTGAATGACCTCCGAGTTGAAGAGCGCGTCGCCTTTCTGCATGATATGTCACGGGCCGGAGATGCCCTTCTGGCAGTAACGGGCTGTCTCCGAGTGAATTATGAAATTTGGGGAAACGCGGAACCTGCTTTGCACGCCCACATCATGCCGCGTTATGCGTCAGAACCCGAGGAGAAACGGCTCCGTCCAGCGTGCATGGGCTACTCTTGGCAAGACGCACCAAAATCTATGTCGGAGGATTGCAAGCGCCTGGTGACGAATATGCGAACCTACCTCGAAACTGAAACATCTCGATCAGATTGCTGAGACCTGACTTCATACCGAATGGCGTGCTTCGGCGCTTCGCTGACAGATGGCCAGAAGGTCAGCTACGACGTGGGCCAAGACCGAAAGACGGGAAAGTCGAAGGCTGAGAATGTCAGCGTCCTCTGATGTCAAATCTCCGGTCTCGTCGAAGGCGAGATCGGGGCAACTCGATCGCCTTGCTCTTGAACCAATATGAACCTTTTGCGCCGAGTAATCGCTAGGCCTCTGATATAGTGAGGTTTTATACCTTGAAGTCACCCCTCGTTCAATTTCCGTGCCTCGGCGGCTCTAATCATAGGGTCCAGAAAAGTGGGAGGAGGCAGTTTACCCATTTCGCGCCGAACCTCAGCCAGATGAGCGCTATCAACTGCGTACACGTATTTCCGTGCCTGTCCTACGACCAGCCTGTTTATTTTCCGTACGATCTTTCCCGGATGCAAAGAACCGAATTGTTGGGCAAAGTCGATATTCGTTCCTGCGAGGAATAGACGCGTTGGGCTTATCGGAAGCGCGTAGTGCCCAGCGTATTGCAACATCCCTTGCGTCAAGATCACCGGCCGGTCCGACGTCATCAGCCGCCGTTTCACGGAGCTAGTGTCGATAATCATCCAGTGCATACGTTGAAGCAGATCTAACGGGCGTGGGTGCTCGATAAAGTCGGTAATTGCGAACATCGCCGACCGTTCGACATGCGTCCCATCATGCCGCATCGTCCAATCTTCAGAGAGATCGGGATAGTCTGCCTGCTTGAGCTCCGCGTATTTCGACTGAACTTCTTGCTGCGGCGTATTCATGAGGTCGGCGTAGTTCTTTTTGAATGCGGTTACCTCTTCGGGATTACGCATCATCATGGACAAGACAAACCGCGACCAGGTATAACGAGTTTTCCCGCCTGCTGGCGTAATGTCCCCTAAGAGCAGATCACGAGCGTGTACCGCCCCATCATCAATAGGCGCCATGAACGCGCTCTCCATTTTATGCTCGTCGGCAATGGAGACGCCCGGAAGCTTATAGAGATCTACCGCATATCCTGTAGCCTTACGATGCATACGCTTGCTAACTATGAGGCCATCAGGCCGCCGCTGAAACACTTCGAGTTTTCCATCGGTGCCCTGCCATGGCTTGAGGTAAAACTGCGGAATGTAGTGATGTTTCATCGTCCCCATGCTCAACGAATTCTGCTTGCCGCTCAGGCCTTTGCCGATGGCGAGTATTTCAAGGGCATCTACGACGCCGTCAAACCAATGGCTCATGCTCTACCCGAAAGTCGATGACCCGGCAGAGCGAACCTCTGCTCACCTTTTCGGGCCTCGAACCGTATTCCTCGAAGGCTATTTCGAAGAAAGCGGAAAGATGATCCTCGCCTCGATTCCTATCTCCTGAAGAAGATAGAGTAGTCCGCCGCCGCCGATCAATTCGATCGGCTTGTCCGATGCGAAATCGAAGGCATCCGGACCATACCCGCTGGTGGTCACAAGGATAACCATGTCGCCCCAATCAATCGGCACCCGTCTGTGACGCCAACCCGCCCTCTATGAACGCGAAACTCTGCCGATCCTATTGAACTGACCACAATTGTAGTGTGCCTCGCCGGTCGCGCCGCAGTTTTCACACAGCTTCGGCCTATAGCGGACGTTCGCGACCGGTGAGTCAAAGGCTGAGTTTTATAAACCCTCAACCTGAATTCCATTCTCCGCCAGCCAATCTTTTCTCCAACGCCAATCTGGTAAATGCTGCTCCAGCTTGATCCAGAAATTTGTGGAGTGATCTGGGTGATAAGCATGTGCCAGTTCATGTACCACAACGTACTGGGCAATGCGTGGAGGTAAGAGGATTGCTTTCCAGTGAAACGAGACGCGACCGTCGGAACCGAAAGATCCCCATCTGAAGCCAAGGTCTTGAACCTTGACCTCTTGCACTGTGACCCCCATGCGGTTGGAAAGCTCGGTGACCTGTTTTTCGAACCATTGCTGGGCTCTATGTGTATACCATGAGACAAAGATGTCCCGCCCCCGGTGGATAGAACTGCGTCTGAGGCAGAAACGGCCATTCGTTAGACTGAGATCGACAAGCTGGTTATCGACAAGACGCAACCGGTAACTCCGGCCAAGGTACAAGAAACCTTCTCCTTCAACGAATTCCTTCCTTGGAGCCCGTCGTTGCAACCTTGCTTTCTCTTCGACCTTGGTATGGACCCAGACCAACTTCTCCTCAACGAAGCTGACCAATTGATCCACGGGCACGGTTGAAGGTGCCACGATCGACAGATCTCCGGAACGCTCCACCGTGATCTCAATGGTTTTGCGGCGATCACTGCGATGAACGTCGAAGGCGAGACCATCAATCTCCAGTCGTTGCTCGCTCGCTCGGGCGGGCTTTCCTCCGGTTCGGATTGGCGTCATGGGCAGCTTCGACATCAGGCCGCTCGCAGTTTGTCGTCATTGGCTTTTGCCTGCTGCATCAGCTGATCAGCAAGGGCTTCAGCAGCGTCGACACCGAAGCCTCGGATTTGCGCGTCGAAAATGATTTCGAAGATCTCCGATCTGAGGCTTTCCTGATCCGCCATCTTGAAGCCACTCCACAATGAGCGGTTTACACTGATTTCCTCAATAATCCGATCCACCACACGGCGCGTCACTTCGTGCAAAGCCCGAAGCTGGTCAGCCGAGGTGGCTTGATCTGCAGAACTCGCCGCCAGGACGGTGCGGAGGAAGGGCAGATAGACCTCGGGAATGTCCGGTGTGGTTTCATCACCATCGCTGGCTTCACCACGAAGTTCATCGATGATGGCTTGCAGTTGCTCGATGATCTTGTCCCACTGCTCACCAAAGCCTTTCAGGATGGCGTTTAGCCTTTCGGACATTTTCTTGAAATGGACCGGATCGGTTTCGAGGTTCTTGCGTATATGAGAGCGGATCGCGTGTTCCATTTCCGAGGCCTTGGCTCGGTCACCCGCGGCTTGCCCAACTTGATTTTCGAATTCCGCATCCGTCAATTGCACGGGCGGGATTTTCGGGTTGATGCCAAGCGAAATGACGTGATCGTCAATCAGCTTGCGTACTTTGGCACCGATATCCGTCCCTATCACTGGCATATCGCGATAGCGGTTGCGGGCGCGTGCTTGCAAGTATGCCAGCCGCTTTGCGTCCTGAACAAAGGGCAAGGCTTCAGGGCGAGGCAGGAGAAGGTCAAGTGATGTCAGGAAATCCTTGAGCTTGACGGTAAACTCCGCTCTGACCTTCTCCGTCGAAAGCACCTGAAGGCAGTCCTCGTCATTTGAAAGGTCATCTAGGCCAGCGCGTCGGAAGATGTCTGCAACACGAATATGGCGATCCTGAAGAACCGGGATTTGATCATTCAGGCTGACCAGGGCTCCATCGATATCTTCATCGGAGTAGGCGGCCAAGGCAGCCTTCAGATGATGGGCCACGCCGAAATAGTCGACAACGATGCCACAGGTCTTGCCGAAGCCTGTCCGGTTGACGCGGGCGATAGCCTGCAGCAACTCGGCTTCCCGGATGGAACGGTCGAGATACATCACCCCTTCAATCGGGGCGTCGAACCCCGTCAGGAGCATCGACTTGACGATCAGAAAGGCCAGCGGATCTGATTTCGTTGCATCCTTGTGGAACAAGGGTTTCTTGAAGCGTTTGATCCGCGTTTCCTGCGCCGACCCTTCGGTCCACTGCTTCCAGGAGGCATCGTCATTGTTGCCCCCCGACATGATCGCCGCAAACTCGATCTTCTCAAGCGCGTCGCGATACCGCCACGCCTGCACCTGGGCCTGCAAGGCAGCCGGCCTGCTGCAAAGCTCTTCGTCACCCATTGCCTTGTCGTGGTCGGACAAGGCTGCTGCCTCTGCCATCAACTCATCACGGGCGACAAGAAAAGCAGCCTGATACCGGACCACGGCGGTCCGGCTATAGGCGACCACCTGTGCCTTGTATCCGTTCGGCAACAGGTTGGTCACGTGATGGCGCAGCATGTCACGCGCCTTTTCGGTGATCAGAGCGGGAGCTTCGAGGATGTTGCCCTTGGTCGCGTATTTCTTCCGGATCGCTTCCAGCTCCTCATCCGTGCGGTCGCAAAACATGTCCTCGAAGAGACCGTCCAGTGTGGCGCCATCCTTCACCGCCCCGTCGGCGGTCCGGCCTTCATAGAGGACAGGGACGGTGGCGCCATCAGCCTCGGCTTCCCTGATTGTGTACTTGTCGATGAACTCACCGAAGATCTGGGTAGTGCGCTTCTTCTCCCCCATGATAATCGGTGTGCCGGTAAAACCGATCCGCGCACAGTTCGGCAGCGCGGCCATCAGGTTGGCGTGCAGATCGCCCGCCTGCGTGCGGTGCGCCTCGTCCACCACGACAACGATCGTCTCGTCCTCGTTCAGCACCTCGAAGGCGGGTCCCTTGGTGACCTCGGCCACGTCCTCTTCCGCTCGGTATTTCTGGATGGTAGCAAAGACGAGGCCCGGCCCCTTGCGCTGGGCAAGCCTCTTCAACGATCCGTTGCTCGTCGCCATCTCGACCACATCACCCGACAGGGTCGCGGTTTCCGACAACTGCCGTTGCAGATCCTTGCGGTCGGTGACCATGATCACCTTGAATTTTCGCAGGGTCAGATCCGTCCGCATCTTGCGGATAGTGAACACCATGGTCAGACTCTTGCCCGAGCCCTGCGTATGCCAGACGATGCCGCCGCGGCGGTCATATTCGCCATCCTGCAGCCGCGTCTTGCCGCTGCGCAGCCGCTCCAGCGCGCGGTTCACGGCGCGGTATTGCTGATATCGGCAGACGGTCTTAATGATCTGGCCGCCCACATTCATGAACAGCAGGTAGTGCCGCAGGATATCCAGCAGATGCGCCGGGCGCAGCATCCCCGCGACAATGCGTTCCTGCTCCGACAGGCCCTTCTTTCCCAAGCCCTTGATCACGTCGTCCTCCGACCCCGTGCCATCCGGCCCGACCACCGTCTTCCACTGGCCGTAATGCTCCAGGCCTGCGCCAATACAGCCCACGCGCGCCTGATCAAAGCTTGTGGCGATCAGCAGCTGCACGCTGGCAAACAGCGTAGGCGTGCCCTCGTTCTCCTCGACCTCTAGTGCGGCCTTGCGGGCGTTATGATAGCGGCGCAGCTGCTTGACTGCTTCGGCCAACGGTTCGGGAATGGCGGGGCTTTTCGCCTCGACCACCACCAGGGGGATGCCGTTTACCAACATCACAACATCGGGGATGATAAAACCCTTGCCGACGTCATGGCCGGGCGGACAATCGACCCGGAACTGGTTCGAGACAGTAAAGCTGTTGGCCGTCACATTGTCCCAGGCGATATAGCGGATGGTCTGGCCGCGGCCGCCATCCCAGCCGGGCAGGCCCTCGACCGTCAGGCCCTTGAGCAGCAGTTCCGTGACCGCTTGGTTCGCCTCCATCAGCCCGCGATGGCCGTGGCGGGTGAGCGCGCTAACGGCCTCAGACAGACGCGCCTCATCCAGCCAGGGCTTGCCGTCCGGGCCTGGGTTGATGACACGCAGGCGCTCGCGCAGCATGGCCTCGGCGATGACCTCCTTGAAGCTGGTGCGGCCAGTTAGGGCCGGCTCATCCTTGCTGCCAGTTTGCGCGGTCCAGCCCATGGCGACGCATTGGTCGATAAAGGGCTTTTCGACGTCGTCGTATTCATGTCCCATGGGCAGCCCCTTCGATTATAACAGCGCAGTAACAGGCCGCCTGCCGGTGAGCAGGTCGTCCATCAGTCCAAATTTCTGGAGGCGGAGCTTGTCGAGCAACGCATTCTCGTCTGCGATCTTCTCATCGGCTTCCGCCAATATTTTCATAAGGTTTGTGCGTTCGGAGACAGGGGGGATTCCCATCCGGAGTTCACGGAGATTGGTCAAGCTCAGACCAGGTTTGCTCTGACCATACTGCGCGTCCAGGATCTGATGGTTCCCCGGTCCACCAGCAATGAAAAATCGCCCGGCATAGCCACCGAGGCTTTTGTCGAAAAAACGCACCAGACCGACGTGCTGGCTGACGAATGCAGTTTCATCCCATTTGTCAGGCACGACACAGGCATTGCCGACACCGTTTCCGGTGATCGTGACAAGGAAATCCGAGGCCGCCAACGCCGTGCGCGCACCTTCGGCGGATGCGGCAACACGCACATGCTGCCTTTCAGTAAGGTCGAGGGTTCCCATCCGCACGTTCTGGCTGCGGACGAAAAGGTGGCCATCGTCGGAGTAAAATCGCGCCCAGCCCCGTGATCCGCTTGTGACCAAACTAGTAATCGTGCCCAACTCTGCAACATCCCACTCCTTTGGCAGCCAGCCGAGCGGAGTTTGTTTGTAGAGTTGAGGTGCCTCGGGTTTTGGGGGGCGGAGGTCTCCGTTCGCATCAATGCCGCGGGTCAAAAGGTCATGCAGCAGCCCCTGCTTCATCGCCTTCAACTTGGCCACCACCGCCTCGGTCCCCCGTATCGCCGCATCCAAGGTGTCGAGGACCTCGGCGATCTTAGATTGCTCATCGTATGATGGGGCAGGCACCGCGGAAACTCTCAATGCAGAAGCTGAAAGTTCGACCTGATTTGTCGAGCCTGAATAACAAAACCTTTCAAGGTGCTCTTGACCCCAAGGCGACTGCAGAACTGCAGAAAGCCAAGTCGACGAACATTTGCTCACTTTCGGTCGCAGAGCCGTGACGTGACCATCAACGATGAAAGTTCCACTCTCGCGGAAAACTACCGACCGGCCAATAGTTCCGGTTCCCGTGGAGTTGAGGAGAACGTCGCCTTCAATCGCCTGAAGTGTGCCGTCCAACGCTCTTTCAGAATGGGGCCGTGCAAAGCTTGAGTCGAAACCTTGCTTTGACACGCATCTCTGCCCAATGGCCTTGACGGAAGATTGTTCAACGTAGTGCGGGGCGGTGCCGCGCCTAACATGGAAACAAAGCTGCTCCAGGCTCTGATTTTCCCACTTTTGCAGGTTAGGAATTTTAACGACACGAGAATTGACCTCAGACATACCTCAGCCCCTTCAGGAACCCGGCCAGCTTGTCGGTCGCCTGCGCCCGAGCGCCTTCGATCTCGGTCAGGGTGATGCGATACTTGTCCCACCAGTTCTCGAAGGACGCCACGATCTGCCCACGCTGCGCGGCGATGTAGCGGATCAGGATCTTTGCCATGTCATCATGCAAGATCTTCAGCAGCAGTTCCGCCGCGCCTTCCTCCGTCAGATCATCGACGCCCTTGTTCAGCTCGACGGTGAACTGGTCCTGCTTGGCCTTCAGGGTCTTTTTGACCTCGGTCAGCTCGGACTTCCAGGCCTTGATCTGCGTGTCATCCACCGGATCAGTGTCATCCTCTTCCTCCTCTCCCTCTTCGGGTGTGGCAGTTGCGGCCTTGATCCTGGCATCCAGCTCCGCCTTCTCGGCCTCCAGCTCGGCAATCTCGGTCACGAAGCCGCCCATCAGGAAACTGACCAGCTTGTGGTCCAGCGGGTTCTCCTTGTTGCCCTTGTCCTCCAGCGCGGTGACGATGGATGTGCGCCAGGCATCGGCTACGCCTTTGGTCCCCCGCGCCATGAGGGTGAGGAAGTCGAAGCGCGACTGGTTCCAGAACTGCGCGATGATCCCGCGCACGGTGAAGGCGTCCAACATGGCCAAGCTTTCGAGCGTGGTCGAGAAGCTGGACAGAAGCTCGTCACGCAGGGCGATCAGTGCAGTCGCATTGTCATCGCCCGCCAGGGCGATGATGGCGGCGGCGTGGTCGCTCCACCAGGCGTTGAAGTTCTCCCAGATTTCTGCCTCGCGCGCGATGAGGCCTGCATTGGTCTCGATGGCCGGTTTGATTTCGGTCTTGGCGGTGATCTGTGCTGCGAAGTCGAGGTACTCCTCATCGCGCGGGGTGAGCGGGTCCAACGCGTTCAGGCCGTGGGAGGCGAACAGCTCTGCCTTGGCCTCGACCTCGGACTTCGGGATGCCGCCGACAAGGTGGGCGCGCACGTCATGCGGCTCGGCAGGCGGCGCGTTGTCGGCGTAGCGGCGGATGTTGAGGTTCCAGTCGTTCTCTTCAAGCGTGTCGATGTCGACAATGGCCGAGAAACCGGGGGTCTCGCGGTATTCCTCGAAGGTGGTGACGATCTTTTCGATATGCTCGGGCATCAGGTGGTTCTGTGCGCGGCCCTCAAAATATTCGCGGTCGGCGTTGATGAAGAGCACCTTGCCCTGCCGGTCGGCGGGCTTGCCGGAGACGAGGTTAGCGCCATCGTGCTTCTGCTGACGCAGGACGATGACACAGGCCGGGATGCCGGTCCCGTAGAAGAGCTGTGGGCCAAGCCCGATGATGGCTTCGATCTGGTCGCGCTGGATGATCCTCTGTCGGATCTTGGCCTCATCACCGCCGCGAAAGAGGACGCCATGCGGCATTACGGTCGCGATCATGCCGCCGTCACGGGTGACGTGGAGCATGTGCTGAAGAAACATGAGGTCGGCCTTTTTCGAGCCGCGCGGCACTTCGTGGAAGAAGCGCTCAGGGAATTTCGGCTCCCAGACGTAGTTCCCCGACTTGTCCTTGTCCTTGGAACCCCACTGAATCGAGAATGGCGGATTGGTCAGGATCCGGTCGAAGCGGCGCAGTTCACCGTTTTCGACGTGTTGCGGCTCGCCCAAGGTGTCTTCATTGCGCAAGTCAGGGCTGTTCATGCCATGGAGCAGCATGTTCATCTTGGCGATCGACCAAACAGTACCCGCAAATTCCTGGCCGAAGAGGTTGGCTTTGCTGCCGTCCTGACCATTCTCATCGATGTACTCCTTGGCCGCGATCAGCATACCACCGGAGCCGCAGCACGGGTCATAGATGTCATGTTCAAGGGTCGGCTTCATAAGCCGAACCATCATGCGCACAACTGAACGGGGGGTATAAAACTCCCCTCCCTTTTTGCCGGCAGAATCCGCGAATTCTCCAATGAGATATTCATATGCGGCGCCCAGAAGATCGGGAAACTCGAAATCCTCATTGAGAAGGCGAATTTCACCGAAGTGGTTTATCAGCTGGCGAAGCTTCTGGTCACTGATCTTACTTTGTCCGACCTTTCGGGTGAAATCGATATGGTCGAGAACTCCTTCGAGCGCAGTGTTCTCGGATTCAATGCCGCCAAGCGCCTTGTTGAGCTTGTCACCAATGTTTTCATGAGCTTCATCGACGAGAAATCCGAAACGAGATTGAGGGGGCACCCAGAATGCCCCTGTCTTTCCGTACCAGACCTTGTTCTCGGCATCATGCGTCGCTTGCTCTTCAGATACGCCATTCTCCGTGCGCCTCTTGATAACGTTGCCTCGCGCCTGATCGAACACGTCAGAACATCTTTTAAGGAATAGCATTCCGAAGATGTATTCCTTGAATTCCGACGCATCCATTTTTCCGCGAAGAATGTCGGCTGCGCCGAATAGATGGCGCTCAAGCTGTGGAAGTGTCAAAGGCATCTGAATTTTCTCGTCATTTTAGTCGCAACTTGCGATATCTCAGCATCGAGGGCAACGAGCAAGAAGAATTCGCCCTCGACTTGCGCGGTTCGATCTCCTGTCACTGGCGCAACACCAATGCTGTGAGTGCTCGGCGCCCATCGTGCGCGAGTAACGGAGGCCTAGCAGTAAGCCTCAAACAGCCGTCTCGCGTTGCGGGCGCGGAGGTCATGCGCTGAGATGAAATGAGATGACGTACCTGGTCCGCGCAGCGAAAGTCAGCACCCGACCTATACGGCCATTTGCCAGTCCCGCAGCGAACGACAATTTTCTAGAGCAGCGAAAACCTGGTGAACGTCCGAATTGAACGCGCAACGGGGTCATGCGGTCTGCAGTCTGAGGTCTTGAAGGGATGTGAACGCGCGACCCCGCATCTATTGCCATGATTTCCTCGTTAACTCCCAACAGATCAACAAGTTAGAGGTTCTAGTCCTCATCGTTGATGCCCACCGCCAGGTATATCGCTTGGAGGGACCTCACCGTTCATAGACTGTTCAAAAATACAACGTATGGACGTAGCCAGGAAGGTTACGGTGCAATCGATGAAACTGATGCTGAATGGTATAAATGGTGGCTATATCCGGGACATACTTGAGCGTGCAAAAGCGGCAACAGAGCGCGTCGATGCGGCCGTAGCTTACGCCACCAACCAAGATCTCCTCTTCGACTGGTGCTGGAACAACAGGATACCGCTTCGTTTTTGGGGACGTTTCGATGCAGAAGTTCCCGTCGCCATTCCAATTCTGAGTACGTTTCTCGCTAGAAGATCTGGCCGTTACACATGCAAGCTAGTGCGGAATTTTCATCCAAAGGTTATTTGGTGGCATGGCTACGGCGCTTACATCGGCTCCGCTAACCTCACGTCTAAGGCGTGGTACAACAACATTGAAGCGGGCATATTTCTCACGGAAGATGAACTCGCGAGCGGTGGCCACGACTTCGAAATTTTGGACATGTTCGCCGAAATCGAAAGGCACGCAGCACCACTGACGCAAGAGCTGTTCGATCTCCTGTCGGCTAGAAACAAAGCAATCACCCAGCGAGATCTCCATGACAAGTATGCACGCGATCGTATCAACGACACGGTTCATGTCCCCCATTGGGAAGGATTGGCACGCACCACAGAGAAATCCGCTAAGGACCTAAGACGGCAAGCATTTTTGAACGAATGGAGCAGCACGCTGCAGATCATCCGCGATGTATCATCAAAAATCTCGCAGGATGGCAATCGACCCGTCTGGGTCGGAAAGGACGCTCCGATCGGTGCCCAAGCGGACCAATTCCTCCACGCGCATTACTACAACTCCGTCATGCAGGGCGTCCGCGCGGACTACGAGGGCCACTACGAACAGAACAAGGGAAATCCTGACAAGGCAATCTCAGATGCCATCAGCAAATGGCGCCGCCTCCCCTCCAGTTCCGACGAAAATACGATGCTGAACGTGACTGCGCCGGAACTACGTGACGCCTTTTCCGAGACCAAAATTCTTAAGTTGACCGAGAAAGAGTTTGTCGCAGCGATCAGCAACGTCCATGCAGCACGCGAATATGCACGACGCGCTGCCAACAACTCCGTCGGCCTCAAGGCAGGACGTCCGTATTCACGCAACGAGAAAGTTGTCGCGTTGGCGCGTTTTATGTTCAGAGGCCCCTCTCGCGCGGCCCCCGATCCAAGAGAAACTCTACACCACGTAATGTATGGAGGCCGGGCCGAAGAGGTTCCGCAGCGGCTTTGGGATTCACTGAACGATAAGAAGAGAAAGGTCGAGCTTCTTGGAATCAGCACCTTGGGCGAGATCGTGGGTTGGGCAATGCCTGACCTATATCCTCCGCGCAACGGAAGGACGAGTAAGGCGCTCCGTTCGCTGGGGTATGACGTTCGCGTCCATGTTGGTTAACTACAGAGGCTTTTTGATAATATTTTCAATGTTCCGAAGTTTCGCCTCGGTACCGGTACGATATCAATAACTGAGATTAAAGATGAGCAATTACGATTGGATTTTTAAAGACCACCCGAGCAGGTTTTTTCGCCTTATCATGTCAGCCAAGGTCGAAAAGGCAATGCTTATCCTCGCCGTTATATCGACGGTGGCAACCTTCGCCGATTTTATCGACCCAGCAGCGACAATTGCTTATCTGGCCGCACATCAACCGGTTGTCGCGAAGGCTTTGGCCGCAGCGCTGATCGTTCTTGGCTTCATGCTTCGTGGCTACCTGCCGAAGATATACGGAACAATTGAAATATGCATTGGTTTGATGGTCATCCGGTATACGCCTGACATCGTCTCACCCACCATTCCTGCTGTCCTGCCGCTTCTAACGGGCGCTTACGTTGGCGTGCGCGGTTTGGATAATATCGCAAAAGGACTGAAGGCGGAAAAAGGGGTCGGGCGCCTTTTCAACATTCTCTTCAGAAACCCTGCAAAGGAAAAGCAAAAATAGTCTGAAGTGCCTTTTCAGTTTTCCCGTCTGAGTTTTCAGCCATATTGGTGCGCCCGCATGTCCGACGTGATTTTTCCAAAGTTGCCACTTCCCCTCTCGAAACAGCGGAGCAAAGCGGAAGCCTACCTTTTGTCCAAACACAACCTTCTCGCAGGTTTCAACGATATCGAGCATCTTGTTACTGATGAGAAGCAACTCGACGACGCAACGCGAGATGCGATCCTTCATAACATGCTGGAACTTCGCAAAGCGATCGCACGTATTCTCTGGAGAGGCCGCCTGTATATAGGTACGTCCGTTCTCGACGAGTTCGTTTTCGATGCGACCAAAGCAGGCAGGGCAAATATCTGCGATGCGGTCATAGCTGAACTTCATGACGCTGGCGTCGATAGACCTGGTTTTGTTCTTTATCCGCTCACTGAGTTCGGCCTTGAGATTCCGCAAATCTTCGAAAGGTCCTCCGATCTTCAGTCGACCGCAATCTTCAATGACGCCGGCTTTGCTGTAGCGGCACAGTCCAACAGTGTTGGCACCTTGGTACAGCGCCTTTCGGCGATGGCGGCCAGCTTGGGAATCTCCACTCCGATTGAGCGGTCCGCAATCGAAACCTATGCCCGATCATCAAACCTAAAGTGGCTGACCAGAAATCCGCTGCTTCTTCTCCGCCTGACTTCGCATACTGGAAGTTATTACGAGAACCAATTTATCTATACCCTCAAAATTCGGATCGCCTCCGCTCAAGTGGTGATGCTGCACGCACTGAGCGTCGACGCGGGCGTTACCATTGACAAGTACCAGTCATCGGCCGAGGTCAACAACTTCGAGACCCTAGATATCCGCCACTATCTCATTGGAGAGGCAACGACACCCGGCAAGGCAATGAATATGAACCGTGTCCCAATGAACGTCGCTGCCAAGGAACTGGCCCGACTTTCGGATCTGGCGGTCACAATCAGCACCAGAACACTAGCCCAGCCGAACTTTGTCGCAATTTCTACGCGACTTTCACCTTTGATGAACAGTCTAGAGGAGGGCCATCTCAGATATGTCAACCTCAGCTCCAGCGAGAGAATCCACGTCCGCGTCTACAGTAGACTTCTGACAGCGATCGATTGGTATCGCCAATCCTTCGGGTCCAGAACCAAGGAGGCTGAGGCTATCGTCGCCCTCGCTGTCGCGTTCGAGACCTTGTTGACGGACCATTATGCGCCTGGCAGCGCTCAACGTCTTGCACGTCGTATCGGCATTTGCTTGCATGATGATCCTAAAGTTCAATTTTATGAAGCCAGCGTGGTGGCAGTCTATCAGGCCCGAAGCGAGATTGTTCATACGGGAAATGTCGAGCATGATACCGACATCGCTTTGGCCCAAGCGGCATTCGCGAAGTGCTTCATGTATGTGGTCTCCCGTTTGCCTTCACTCGACCGAAAAATGGATGATCCCATCCGTCAGCTTCTCGGTGATGCACTCACCAATGAGGAGATTGATGCAAAGTCATTGAAATAACTTTTTAATCGAGCCAAGCATCGGCTGTATCAATAGTCTCTTGACCAGCTTGCCTATCAACAATGCCTCATTAAGTGACTGCTCGGACCGAGGTGAAGGAAGATGCCGCTTTAAGCTTGCGGAGATATTTATTTCGGATCCTCGCTCCACTGGTTTCGCTGTCGCGTCCGACGGGAATGTGCGTGATATTGCGCTTGCCAACCACTATCATGCGATAGAAAAATCTACTCATCGGAATGGGTGCCGATCGAGGTCACCACCGCATTTGATCGCGCGGAACATAATGCTCTGCGCTTATTCCGAGTATATTTATGGGTAGTGGGTGAGGTTCCAGCGGTCGGGGCACTCGAGTTGGCGTGAATGCCGCATGAATTCGATCGGAGCCTTATCCGTGGCAATAGGCGTCAGCACACAGCAAATCGGACGGCTGGTTGGCCGGTTTTTGTGCTCACCGATAGTGCCCCAGGATCATTGGCGGAAATGCCCCCGATCGGCGGCCTGGTTCTTGAGCTCTCGAAAGCGACAGCGTCTGTTTTCAGGAGCGCGGATTTCATCGTCCGAGCTGAGGAAGGCCGATCGACATCAATGTTGCTCGAAGCAAATCAGGGCAGGAACTCAGCTCTTTAACTGGAGGTAATTCTAGAACTTTAAGGTGCACAACCTCGCAGCCCTCTACCAGTTGATTAGTCAATCTACTAGCTTAGCAGTTTCACACTTACGGGCAGGTGTCGTGCAGTTCAAACCGGTCAACGCAAAAAGCTATTACGAAACGCTTCCGCCTGCAGACAATGCATGTGGCGACATTTGGACCGGCCTTCCTGGAATGGGCCTTTTTCGCGGAGAATCCATCTGCGGAATTGTCGTCTCCCCAGCATGCGATGTTAGCAACTTTAAAACGGAGACGATTACGTACCTGCCCATCGTCCCAGTCCGATCGTATTTCTCTACTATCGGTTACCTGCCGTTGGCCCGGCGGGAAATCAACGAGCGGTCACGTTCGGCGGCATTTGATTCGGAAATAACATGGCCGGAACCTGGCTATCTTCCTCCGAGATCGGAGGAACTGGACAGGGCCCTACTTTTGATCGAACGTCGACTTGGGGCGGCGAAAGTCTCTAAGCAGGAAGCTGAGCATCTACCCCGAGCAGCCGCAGGCATCCGTATTGCCAAAGCTTGTGCTGATTTCCGGTTGGGCGAAGCTCTGCTTGCAGACGTCGCAACACTGTACGGAACAAAGTGGCTCGATATCCGGAAACAAATTATTTCTAATGCTTTCCGCCCAGACCTCCATTTTCTGCCGCGAGATCGCGACGATGATAGCCATGGGTCATCCTTGCTGCCGCACTCTTTGGTCCTTTTTCGCTACCCGATGACAATCCCTGCGGAATTCCTTTGGGCGGCTCAGAACCACCATCCTGATCAATGGGGTGCATTTGTTCAACAAAACGCGATGACGTCATCACTAGCAAGGCAATTTTTGAATGTACCTCCATTAAAATGCCTTTCACTCAAATCAGCTTTCCTTGCTGATCTGCTAGGCCGGTTCACTACACTTTTCAGCCGAGTCGGATCTCCCGATTTTTCCTCGGCAGCTTTAGAGAAGATTTCGGGGGAATTGCACAATGACTGACTATTTGGCGATCACGCAACATACGTGCTCCTGGCTTCTAGCTCACCCCGCCGTCATGAGCGCGATCTATGACACGGTGCGCAATGGCGACATCGATTCGCTGACGAAGGGTGAATTCTCGGCTGGGCCTCTGAGGATGGCTGGAACGCCTGACGGCAAAGTGGTCTCTATATGGAACAAAGAGTACCTTGGTGGAACCGGACACGAGGCCTGGGGAATCATACGCTTAAGCGGATCTTTCGGATTACTGAATGCACCAGCAATCGGATCCCAGGTTTTCGAGCGCCAAATCTACGTATTCAATCAACGCCTACAAAGTTTGATCATCGACGGCGACTTTATTCATCGCACGTGGCCTAACGGTAGCCAGACCTGCTTGGCTGGCAGGGGTACCGAGGCGCGACAGTTCTCAATATCCTATTTCGAAGCTGGCCCCGGTTTCGGCAGCCTGAGCGCTAAAGCGATAATCGCAATAGGACCCGCTCACGATTTCGATGATCTACAGCGTGAAATCAGCCTTGAGGTGAAACAACTTATTCCATTGGCTTCTGCTGCCGACGGTACCGTTGATACGCGACGTCGGCCACTCGTTGAGGCGCCAGCTTTTCAGGCCTTGCGGACCGCCTTGTCACCATCGCAACAGCAAGAATTCAAATTCGATAAGGTAAACGTCAACGCAAATTTTCGCTCGACGGGTTCTGCAATCGCCGCTCACGAGACTGCGTTTTGGACTTACGAAGACTGGATCGCCAACGGCGCTTTGAATGAGGCTCAACGTCTCGTGCTTGAGTCAGATGTGCTCCTGCGACACCCAGTCCGAGTAATCGGTCCTGCAGGGTCGGGTAAGACACTGCTTATGCAACTGCTTGCAGTCAGACATCTCAGGCGAGCGTATGATGGTTCTGAAAGTATCAAGGTCCTTTACATCGTGCATAACACTGCCATGGCCCAAACAGTTTACGATAAATTTCGAACGTTGGGCGCGGAGGACTTTGTAACGAATCCTAATCAGAACATCAAAATCACGACCTTGTCTGAACTCGGCCGACAAATGTCTGGTCTCACGGAGACGATGGTAATAGATAAGGACGCGCAACAGACGAAGCTGTTCCAGCTGGATCAGGTTAGATCCGCGTTGAGGAGCGTTCTCAATGAAAACGACGATAAGGTTTCAAACAGCAACCTCATGTCCCAGGTCGCGAAGGACGAGGACCTGTTTAACGTCTTCTCCTCGCTCATAGTCTCTGAAATCTCGAACGCCATAAAAGGGAGAGGACTTACTGAAAACGAGCGCGCTTACGTCAACGCAGAGACGCCGTTAAGCCGCCTTCATGGCGTATTGACGACTACTGAGCGGCAGATAATTTTCGCTTGCTTCAAACGTTATCATGCATCGGTATTTGAAAAGTTTGAAATGCTCGACTCTGATGACATTGCGCTGACACTCGCCGGCCGCCTTCGTACACCGTTGTGGCAACTAAAGAGAAAGGTTGAAGGGTTCGATTTCATTTTTGTTGATGAGGCTCAACTCTTCAATGAGAACGAGCGACGGCTCTTCCCCTATTTGGCCAACTCAAAGGTCGCCCATACGCCCATCGCGCTGGCCTTAGATGAAGCGCAAGACCTCTATGCGTTCTCCAGCGCCGGCCTCGCGACCTTGGGGATAGCGGACATCGAAGACAAAAACCTCCCGTCCAATCACCGCTCGACAAGAGAGATTGTCGATCTGGCTTTCTTCATCATCCAGCAAACGACCGATCTCTTCTCGAACGAGTTCCCGGATTTCAAGTCAATTGAAGAAGGAATGGTATCTTCAGCACACCAACTAGCCGCTAATCCCGCGATTATGGCTTGCAACGATGAACAGCCGAGCTTTGGAAGGTTTGTCGTTAAACAGGTGCAAAAGTTAAGAGCCAGCAATGTTCGTCAGATCGCTGTGGTATGCCACGCAGAAACATATTGGAAGGAAATGCAAGAGTCCTTTACTGCTTCAGGGTTGCCGCTTCACGTTCTACAACAGCGCGGCGAAAAGGTGGCGCCTGACCAGCCGATGGTAGTTTTAAGCCGGCCAGCTTATGTCGGCGGTCAGGAATTTGACGCGGTGATCTCGATCGGGCTTGAGCAAGGTGTTGTACCTCCCCGCATTGTGGACAATGTCGCGTTGGCGAGTGCCGTCGAGCAACAAGTTCTCCGAGAAATGTACCTGGTAGCCACACGTGCAAGATATCGCTATCTTGCACTTCTCAACAAGACTGCACTGCCTAACCAGATCCTCCAGGGAGCACTAAGCGAGTCGAAAATTCATATCCTGAACGTTGGAGCTTAGCTCCAGTAAAGTGATGACGAAGCCGTTCGCCCACCGCAGTCTTGAGGATTACGGTTCCTTGATCAGACTCATGAAGGTAATTTGTCGTCTGGCGCGTCAATCGTGGCAAAGCCCTAAATTTTGCATGTGGCTGAGAGTGGCGTGCATGGCACAAATTTCGTTGCGAGCTTTGGAGTGAGCGATTTAACGAGCGGCACTCATCTCGTCGAGGCATCCCAAAAATCTTTCGTCAACGAAAATCTTGTTCTAATGAAATGCTGAGCAAGCATCAGCATAACTTCCGAAGCCGTGTGCAGCCTCTGAATTTCCGGCGAGGCGTCTGCGTCTGACGGATGTTCAGCGGACGTGTGCGCCGCCGCAGTACGGCACTTCTCGAAAATATACTTCTCCACTTTGGCCTTGCCGCAATCCTGGTGGAACTTTCGCAACGTGTCCTGATCCATGGAAGCACAGGCATTTGCAAACTCAGCTGCAATCCAGGCCTTCGTAAGGTTAGGTACGCCCTGACGGCTCCGTTGTCGCACTTCAAACACCTTGAAGAAGCTTAGTACTGCGTATGTCGTGATGCCGGCTTCGGTCGCGTTGAGCGCTTCCCTGTAATATGCAAGGCGCTCAAGAAGGTCCTGATCGGCTGGTAGCTGACGGTCAAAGAGCCAATAGGCGGCGGTGACGAACGCCAAGTTCTCACGAGGCCGGGGAGCTGGGACGGGATGCCCTGATGACCCGTAGCCGAGCACTGCGTGGCTGTCGCAGCACCATGCGAGCATGGTCAAAAACCGGTTCATCAGTGTTCGGGCAGCTTCCGCTGTCAGCTTCTCGTGTTTCAGATCGATGCTTATCGAATGCGCATTGTCCCTAGTCTTGGGAAACAGAACTAGATGATGGCCGCCAAATTTGATGCGGCATGGCTCCTTAGGCCACGTCACTCCGGTATCGACGCCAAGATTGAGGAAATCTGAACCCGGCTTTGCTCCCAGTCTTTTGTGAAATGACTGTCGATCCTCCTCGTTTTCGTACTCCTGCCAGTCGGTTTTGAATGGAGCGTTGAACGCCCGTGAGCGAGCAACGTCCAGTGCAACCTTGTAGAAAAGACCCCGGCCGAGAAATAACTGCCGGCCAGAGTTCGGTGCGTTACGAAGGTGATCGTAGGCGTTCTCTGCTCCAGGCTGCAGCAGCGAATAGGCCAGTTTAGAAACGAATTGCACGGAGCACTGGCGTTCCCCATTAGCGTAGTCGAACTTTGCGGACAGCGCCTCACGCTCACGGCACCGATCGATCGACAGCGTGACGCCGAACGCTGTGGGAATCTCCTTATAGTCAGCAATCACGATACGGAGGACCTCTCCTAACGTCGCCGCGTTCTTGTAAGAGGCGGCGACCCCACCGACCGGACGCAAATCCGAAAACCCGAGAGATTTGAACCCGGCATCAGATGCCGACCGCGCAGCAAAACCCAGCAATGCTGATACGACCTGTTGATCGCTCAGGCGCTGGCCTGCGTTCTCACGACCGCGCGGTAGGAGATTGCAGCCTCTAAGCGCATCGAAGCGCTTCAAAGTTTCATCGAAATCGCCCTCGGCCAGTTGCCAATGGAGGAGATGGGCAAGCTCTTTGGCGTACATCGCGTTGGCTCTCTGTTGCTGCATGACGTCACCAGCTGTGTGCCACAGCCGATCCAGCCAAGTCGATGGCGCCGCCTCTTGTTATCCCCTAAGTTCACTACTCACCGATACGCAACCGAGGTGATGCATTTGGCAAAATTGCGTGAGCTACTCGAATCTCTGATTATTGAACTTAGGAGGACGCAATCGCCTAATGCTTTCCCCGAAAAGGTGGGCGGAAAAACAGTTATGTCCGGCTGGGTTTCGGCTGGAGATGGCGGATCATTGATGCTGTCTCGCGCAATGGAGAAACTGATCGCGGACATAGCAAAAGTGCTGAAGCAAAATGGCACTCGACTTGAATTGACGCATACCGATCAAGAGTGGAAAGATCTCGTCCGCACATCTTTGGGGCCGCCGCTGGCATCGATAGATCTGAGCGACGATGACGGTCGCAACGCTGAATCGGTACTCGCTGCCTTGCGAGAGCAGTTATTCAGCGAGCAGACGCTGAGCGATCGAGAACATACATTTGGCTGCAGCTTATTCGCCAAAGATTTCCCATCGTTTTCGATTGGACCTGTCGTTTTTGCGCCGCGCCTAGAATGGCTCGAACGAGAAGAAAATGAAGGTCATATTGACGGTCTCACGGCACGGCGCGTCCGACGCCGATGGCTCGGCGAGAAACTTCGCAAGCGTAAGTCAGTTGCTGACGCCATGTTCGAAGATGACATCATCGCGACGATCGGGGAATGCAGATATGTATGCTCCGTGAGAACCGACGGTCTTGCACCTCAAGCGGCACAACAGAAAGCGCAAGTGGCGGTTCGCTTGGCGTTGACCGCGATCGCTCTCAGCTGGGAGGTGCCGTCTGGCGCCTTGAGCGGCTTTAGATTGCTGATTGATGGTGGAGTTCGGATTCAGCTGAACCTGGTCTTTCGCAAGGGCTTTCGATCATTTGCAGGACGGACGATGAAGGGAAGGCCAAATGGTCCGCCAATTTCCGAAGTGGACTGGCTGCGAGTTTTAGAAACTCGGCGCGATGAGTTCGGTGTAACGGGTGAAGCCATTGCATATTATCTGGACCCTGCTGGTCATGCTGCTAGACCGAAACTGATGAATGTATTCGCTCAGTCCCTCTTATGGTTCCATGAAGCATGCCGCGAAGAGGTCGATATGCTGGCGATCGTAAAATTCGCCGCCTCCTTGGATGCCTTGGCCAGCGGCGGCGAGATTAATGGCATCAGCAAACTGATCAATGCCCGATTGGGCGTGAGCCTTGATCAGAAATTATTCAACAATGGGCAGACCGTCCGCGAGGCTTTAAAAGACATTTACAGCAACGGCAGAAGCCGCACGATACATGGGACCAACGACAAATTTGGGTACGATTGGCAATCGACACGCCACAACGCGGAGATATTGTCGCGCCTCTGCCTCATCCTTTGCTTAGATCATGCTTCGCGGTTTCAGTCGGATGATCCAACGTCGCTGAGCACGCCGCAAAGCTGACCTCATGAACAGAAACCTAGCGCGTGTTCTCTGGTGGTCGAATTGCGTTCTTGGGTCGAAAAGTTCGGCTATACGATCAGCACGTCGCCCCCGTGTCACTCAAAGCTACCGGAGTCCTCTTGCTCCTCGGCTGCCTCGCTTCGCCGCTCCGAGGCAATCCAGGCCTTGATCTTTGTCTCGGCAGCTTCGAGTGCGACTTTTAGATCTATGTCGCCGCCGGGGTTCAAAGACATCAGGAGCGGCAGTCGACTCTCCAGGATCGCAGCTCGGGAACCGCTCCAGGACATTGGCTTCATCCGGCCGGTAAATTTTTCGACGACCACTGTTTTGTCCGGCGCTGCGGCAGCTAGGGATATGGCAACTTGTGAAATGCTTTTCGGCTGATCGTCACCGCTTCCGCCTTCGAAGATTTTGCAGCAGCTCGCTGCAAAGGGGAACCGATCGGGCGGCGAAACAGAACACCAATCGATCAAAACGTCTGCATAGACATTTTCAAGACCACTGACATTTCGATCAGAGTTCCATTCGTCCGAGAGGTAGTCGGCGATGGAACGACGACCCTCGTCATCCGCGGCAAACGTCACGTCTAGCGTCTCGCCCGGGAAAAACTCGAAGAATGGTGCCAAAATTTTATTCAGCTCTCCTGAATAATCGCCGTATTCGTCCCTTTTCGAATTGATGATGGATTTCAACATGACAACAGCGTCGGATGCGACAGTATCGTCGGAGTTCAAGACATAGCGGAGAAGCACTTCGGTGTTGTAGTCCATGTGCCTCCCCTCGGAAGACGCCACGTCCCAATCGACGTTGATGAGGTATTGTAGCAAAAGCTGCCGGAAGTTCTTGTTATAGTTGTCGCCCTTTTCCGTGGCACAATGGACTACCATGCCTAGGATATCAAAGGCCACGGCGAGACCTTCGCTGGATCGAGTACCAATCGTCCCTGACAGCTCGATTAATTGTTCAGGTGAGAATGCCTCAACCGCCCTGCCACCGGCCATGTAAGAGAATTGCCATGCAGGTGTGCCTTGACTCTCCGCTGCTTGCATCAGCCTATTGTAAGCGCGGTCATCTGTTTCAGCCTGCATTTGAAGCTCGACAAACCATGGCGACCAAACGTCATCACTGAGGGCTTTCTCCAAGAACGCGTCAACCGCGTTCGGTTCCGCCTCAGACCATCCATGAATGAAGCCCCGTACGCCGATAAGGGATAGATCTGTCCTGTTCGTAGAAGCTATATGCGACGCGACTCGGGCCAGGAAACTTTCCGGATCGACGAGGGTGCTCCCGACCCCTCTACCGAACGCGAAGGCTTTGTCACTCTGATTTCGCCCCAGAAACTCCGTAAAGAGTTCGTCGAGGACAGCCGGATCGCGCGCGGCATGGATACCGAACTCATGAGCCTTTAAACGGGCAGCCTCATAGACGGAGACCGCCGCGGACGCGTCCTTCGCCATTGCCGCATCGGCATCCGCGTCAAGGCTATCAGCAAAAGCACCACTGGCAAACACCTTGGCACGAACCTCACTCGCTAGATCTCGCGGTCGCAGGTAGATCTCAAGACTGTTGAGTTTCTCCAAGGACCCTGCGCTAAGTTGCGCTGCGTCGAAACGGAGCACCCTTTTGACCGCAAGCCAACCATCGATCCAAGGGGCGCTCTTCGAAAGTTCATGGGATACTTCAACTAGGCGGTCCTCCAATCCGCCAACAGTCCACAGCCCTCTGATAGCATCGGCGAAAAGGCGGCCGACTTGAAGAAAAGCTTCGGGGCTGGATCCCGCGGTAGCCATCATCAGATCTAGCCACGCGAAAAACCAGGCGTTCTGCTCGGGAAGGGAGGATGGAGACCATCCGTTACTCCTATGCCGCGCGCCAAAATCACCGTTTGATTGGAAGTGCGAAAACTGCGAGGTCTTCAGCGCCGCTCGAAGGAGAAGCAGCCCACATTTGGCCTTCTGCTCATCTGCCGCCGAGAAGAGACCACGAACGAACTCGATCCTTACGTCCGCTGGAGCAAGGGTATGTGAGAAGACGATGAAGAATAGGGATTTGAGTGCCTCCCTCGCCGTTTCATACCTATAGTCCTCAGGCTCAGCTAGCCAAAAGCTGAGCAGGACATCGCCACACCGCTGGAACTGCTCGGAGTCATAGGCGATTTCCTTCACGATCTTGATAAACTCGCCTCGATGCGCGTTGTCGATCGATCGGAAAGTTTGATCTCGTAAACCCCGCTCAATCATCTGAAGGGCGGTATCGGGCAAGATGGGAGCGAGGTTTGTGAAAACCTGTCTGTCGAAATCCTCGAAAACCGTCACGTCCGCAAAGGAGCCACTATCCGAGCAGATTTTCTCTGCAATTTTGACTGCATGCTTGCTGTGATGCAGATAACTCAATCTCCTCGACAACGACCGGCCAGTCCTTTCTTGCGCAGAGGAAAAAAGCTTATCGGCGGTAAAAGCAAAATCGATACTCGCCAATGCGTTCTCCGCAAGGCGATTTGCGATGGCGTGCGGAAGAACAGCGCGCCAAGGCCCGCGTTTTTGCAGAAGCCCCCGCTTTTCCAGTTCGACCATTTGTCGACGGAAGGCTGTTACGGTGCATTCTGCCAAATCAGCCAAGATAACCAGCTCTGAACCAGCCTTCTGATCTTCCCAGTTGAATGAGTACAGGAGGCTAGCGATTTCAGCACTCCTCATCAGCCCGTCGTCTTCGGTGCGACGTTGATGGAACAACCGACCGAAGAGATCGCTGTTGTTGAGAGACTCAAATTCACCCCTCTTCTCCGCAGTGGCGGCCAGCGCGAATGCAACACGCGCATTGCCGTCGGAGTATTCTGCAATCCGCTCGGCGTCGTTTCGTGAAAGGATCGAATGGTTTCGCTTCAAGAGTTTGACGATCGTGTCCTTGGAGGCCCCCTCCAATCGATAGACGGCAGTGTCTTCGAGATCATCGTCGCGGACATCATACTCGATCGTCAGCAATTTCAGCTTCTTACCGCTGACCACCACTGCAGCTGCCAACCGGACGTGTTCCGATGGACTGCAGTTGTCGACGACGATAACGGTGTCGGCCTCCTTTTCGGCCAAAGCCTCGATCATCAGACTCGGTCTCGGTTCGACTGGGTCTGCCGAGAGATCGCAATAGATCACGTTCTCCGCATTGAGCGCCGTATTGGCCGTGACAACGCGCTGATCGAATAGCGCCTGCACAAAGCGGGTTTTGCCGACGCCGGAAAGGCCAACTATTCGAAATGCCCCCGGCTTCTGCAAATCTGACCGCAGTACGTTCAGGGCTTCACCGATAGCCACAGGCTCGTTTTTTTTGGGCAGGAAGACCCGAGCCTTGTCATCGACCAGATATTGCGAGGTCGGATCATGCTCTTTGTATGCCCATGCTCCGTAAGGCCGCCAACCCGAAATCGGACGACCTAAGACGCTCCTTATCCAGGTGGCCACAGCGGGATGTTTCTCAGTCCAGTCGGCAAGCACTCTGGCGCAATAGAAATTTGTCGAAAACGCGCCGCCAAACCCTAGCTCTGCGAGCTTGCTATCCATGGCTGCTGTGCGCAATTTGATAGCTTCATGTGAGCAATCGTCTCGGCTCGAAACGATCATGTACAAGCCGGTTTGGTCTTTCAGGTCCTGATAGATAGGACGGGCTTTCGCTTTTGGGGCGACCTCCTTCGGGATCTTCGACGGCGGAAAATTTTCTGCTTTAACCTGAAATGCGACGCTGCGATTTTTGACGAAGTCCAGCCCGATGACTCCTGGGTCCAGCAGCACCCGGACATCGACGCCGCCATCCTTTGCGCGCTGGTCTCCACCCCACGTCACGGCCGATTCAGGCAATCCCAGACTTCTTAGCTCTGCCTTGCATAGCCGCGCCACCAGTTCGCGCGCTTGTCCGTCGTTCATCGATTTGATCAGGGATTTGTCGATGTTGAAAATTGCGCTCACTCAGAATCACCCATGAGAACTGAGCGACTTACATACCACCACTTCGGAGTGCAGCGTACATTCAGTAAAGGAGTAAGATCTGCTCCTGATCGCCGAATGGTGCCGGTAGCAACTTCCTTGCCGCAGTCGATGACGAATGCCCTGAGCTGGGACTAGGTATCGGCCTAGACCAAATTTTCATGCTGGTAACGAGCGCTTATAGGGCTGGCCGCCGTACTCACGCTTCTGAGCGCTTCTTCAGCACCGCTCTCCCCTGTCAGCCTAAGCCTTGCGATGCATGAAGCAAATGCTTAAAGAATACCCCATGCACGAAACCTCCCCCTCCCCGTCATCTCGCGAAGCCCGAGTTCCAAAACGATCCGCCGCGCCGCCTGCGGCGTGACCTCCAGCGTCTTCGCCACCATTTTTGCCGACACAAGCGGCTTCGCCATGACGAGCTCGACCAGTTCCGGAAGTTTTGATGACGCCCGCCGCCCCTCCAGTTTTCGCTCGAACATCGTTTTCGCCAATGTTAGCCGGTCATGTTCCTTCATGCCGATCTCGGCGGCCGCCGATACTCCCTGAGAAATGGCGAGCAGCCGGGTTTCACTGTCGCGATGCCGGCGCCGATCGACCGGGATGGTTTTGAGGCCGAGATTGATCGCCGCGAGATGCGCGCCAGTGGTGATGCCGGCTTCCCGTAGAATCGCGCCGGCAAACAGCCGGCCGAGCCAGGGCGCATGCTGCAGCACGGCAAGCTCGTTCCAGGCATCGAGTGCGATAATTGCCCTCATCATCGCTGGCAGGTGTTCGGCCTGGCGCAACACGCCGCGCCATTCGTCCATCCGGGCATCCTCGTCCCAGTCGAGATCGTAGATCATCGGATCTTTTTCCGATGTCCGGCTGCCGCCGGCGTGGCCGGGCCGTGTCGCGTTCTCGATCGCGGCCGACGATCGGGCCAGCGTCGCATCGATGGCATCAAGGTCGACGCCGGGGAGATCGTCGACGTCATCGACATCCTCCCCCTCCCCTTCCGCATCGATGGCGACAGCTCTCCCCACTGTGCCGGCGGCCTCCGCCGCCTCAGTACCGGTCGACACGATCTCCGATGTCTGTCGCAGCGTTCGAACACCCTCTGCGGACAACGCCCAATCTGGAGACTGCGCGGCGATGCGCCGGCGGGTGCGCAGCACGTCGCGGGCGATGGTGAGTTCGTGGGTGGGTGTGCGGGTATCGCGAAAGGCGTCGTGCAGAACGAGGTCTTCAAGGTGCACCAGTTCGCCGTCGATCCACAGTGAGGCGCAGGCATCGGTGAAGTGGGTGCGTCCCAAAAAGCCGCTTCCGACCGGCGACCGAGAAATGCGCTCATCGAGACGGGTCAGCGCAACAGCCGCGCCAAAAGCGGGGCCCATCAAGTTTGAAATGCCGATTTTCGCGAGATCGTAAGCCATTGAAATCATGGTAAATGATTTACTAAAGGAACTCTATCACAAACTTTTGGTTCTTCACATGGTATGATTGCCGGTTGGCGCTCTAACTATCGATAAGTAATGCTTATCGGAAGTGATTGATTTGCGCCCGCAAATCATCGAGAATCGATCCGACACACGATGGTGGCGCCGCTCGGTTCGGCCATGTTGGAGCGATGGATGATGCGGAAAAGATTATTCGCTGCGCGGCGTCGCCCGGTGCCGCTGGGCTTTGGCCAGTTCGACAAACCGCCGCTTGACTTCAGCGAACAATGCCGGTGGCAGAGGCCCGAAATATCCGGTGTCACTGTCGACCGGCCGCATGTCCGGACCCGGCCAGACAAACCTGTTGCTTTCAGTCAGCACAATCCAGGAGCGCTCGTCGTCGAGCCCCAGGCGCCGCGTGGTCGCCGGCGGGATTTCGATCGCCTCGTCCGGATTGTTGGGCGGGCTATGGGTGATCGGCAAGACGCGTACCGCCGGCGTCCCGTCGTCGAGATGCGCGACGATCGCCAGAACCAGCGCCGGGCGGTCCTTGTCGCCCTCTTCGCGGCCTTCAGCAAATTGCCAGTGCCAGAGATACGAGTAGCGAAACACCCAACCGACTTTGGGTTCAGT
>Ga0075364_10000068_pt1 | contig 39877 bp, 46 predicted proteins | sample EndMetdeltDD1764_FD_71517 | JGI IMG/M metagenome (GOLD analysis project Ga0075364, IMG submission 71517) | Populus endosphere microbial communities from Tennessee, USA - Endosphere MetaG P. deltoides DD176-4 | ecosystem: Host-associated > Plants > Roots > Endosphere | place: USA: Tennessee... | reverse complement strand
GTCAGAATAGTGAATGCTACACCAAATATCAGCACGCTTGTATTGTATTTAAAATTTTCTTTATAGTGATTTTTTGACCATTGATTTTCTAGCTTTGGACTATCACTGTTAGAATTATTTAAGTAATAACAACTAAATCCAAAAATAATGAGACTACGGGCAAGCTTTAGATAGCTATAGACCAGGAAGGCTGATAACAGAACGTTGATCAACGATAAATTACAAAGCACAGCAACCAACATCGCTATTGATATAAAAACCTTAAAAAAAGCAAATAATAGCTGGGTAGTTGTCCCTAAATTTTTATTTTTTACGCTATAAAAATAATCAACTATTCTGAGAATAGCCCTAAGAAAATGCAGCACATAAAAAATAAACATGCCTGGAATCGAAAGTGATTGCAATTTTAATTTATCAATCACCTTGATAATACTGATCAAACGTTTCAAAACATAGAACGTTAATCGCCAAAAGCTAATTGAAATAATATGTTTTTTTATAGTTGCCTTCATTTACATCAACCGTAATAACCCGGCATTGTAAAAGGTCTTCCCATATACTTTCAATACAACCGCTTTAGATTTTTACTCCACACGCATCCAACAGCGCTAAAAAAAACTTTCCCGAAGGAGTTTTACTTAATTTCCAATAGATCGCCACATAATTCTTTAGTAGATAGCGATGATCGGGCAGATTCAGTATCTTTAAAATAGTTTCTGCACGACTTAAATCATTGCCAAACTGTGTAGCACGCTGAAATAAAATAGCTGCCAATAAGGTTGCTTTTGAGACCTGCCTCGCTTTGCTGCCATAATAGAATCCCTGTATACACTCTTCTAAGGCTCTATCTTTATCCCATTGATGCCATGCCTGATAAAAGTCTAAGGCATATGACTGATGCATTTGCACCGTGTCAGATTTTTGTGCGGTGTCCAGTTGCAATATAAACAACATCGCAGGAATACTGGCTTCTATATTAGCCCATGAACAATTACCTATTATTTGAGCACCGATAGGCAACGTTGCTATTGGCTTTAAACCCAATACACGATGAATAGTTTTAGTCAGAAATTCCCGTGACTGACGATTAAAGATTAATTGTCTACAAAAATCCATGCTCCAAGCATGGCGATTTTGTACCTGATAAATAACCACACTCCCTTCTCTACGACTATTTTCGCCGCGATCACAACGAATCAACCAATCTTTATATTTGATCAAGGCAATGGCATGGCCTTCATAAGCAACGGGTAATAATAAGAGTTCTTGATCGAGTAAGGCATCAATACTATGACGATGCTGTTTTATATCAATGGTATAACGTTGGTATTTTAATAAGGCTTGTGCAATAGAAAATGCCTGAATTATTTTTTGTAAGTTTTCAAAAAAAGCGCGTAAATGACGTGCAGAGAAATTATTTTTATATCGCTGCAAGGAATGGGTAATCACATCCAAGGTGAATTCTAAAAAAAACCCTTCATAATCAATTTCAATAAAACGACCCTCTACATTGACAATATCAACGTGCCCACTTAATTCATAACGATGTCCTAATAATTTTGCTTGAATAAAATCCTGCGCAAAATTCAACTTAGCACCGTGTTGATAAAGCAGTTTTTTTAATGCCTGTTGTTGCCTCAGTAATGGATAAACTAAGATCGGCTGCCCTGCCGTGGTAGTCGCATTTGGATCCGCTTTATTGGCCAATAATAATTGACATAAATCGATGTTATGATTATCAACCGCCCAGTGCAAAGCAGAACGACCGGTCACATCGGGCTTATTAATCTCAGCACCGTATTCTAATAATAAAGCCGCCACATCAACCTTATTCGCAATAGCCGCTTCTATTAAAGGTGAAAAACCATATTCATCTGCCTCTTCAATATCCGCACCCATTTGAATGGCCTGTTCTACCCCTTCTAAGGTGCCAAATAAAATTTCGTTTGCAAAGGAAGGCATAAGCGTTCTATTCACCGAGAAAGCGTAACGCTTTTTCGTCTACCCAAACGATGACTGTTGCGTAATTGATTTTCTAAACGTAACTCAGGAAAACGTTCTCTTGCTTTGGGGTTATCGGAAGGAATAGCAGTCAGCTTAGGATCATCACCACTAAATTGTTGACTATGCGCTAACAAAGGATGTGCATGAGGTTGATCCCCACATCCCAAACCTTGTTGTTTTGCTTTTTTCCCCAGTAAGTTATTCGGATCATCTGTAAAAGGAACTGGACCAAACTTTTGCTGCTCTTTACGGCGCTCCTTAGTAAAGCAAGCCAATAAATAAGCATTCAGCTGTTCTACACTTAAGCTAATACTGCCGGCACCACCCTCGTCAGCATCTGCTTCCTTCTTTAAGGCTCGCTTTTTGTTGACAATCACCAGCGGCTCAACTTCTACGTTGTTTGCTGAGTTATTTTTTTCATCCACTAAAGGAAGGTTTATTTTATGGTGATCAGACATACACTTATTTTACCGCATTTTTTTAAACGCAGCTAAAATGCTTTGCTTATAAATAGTCCTGAATCAAACACTCAGCAATCTGCACCGCATTGAGCGCAGCGCCTTTACGGATATTGTCGGATACAACCCAAAGATTTAACCCTAAGGGATGAGAAATATCTTCACGAATACGGCCAACCATGACGGCATCTTTATATTTATCAGAATCTTTCATAATCGGCATAGGGTAACCATTCTCCGCATGCCTATCGATAAGCTCAATGCCCGATGCCTTTTTTAATAATTGTTTCACCTGAGAAACACTTATTTTTTTCTTAGTTTCAATATGTACGGCTTCAGAATGGCAATGCAATACCGGCACACGTACAGCCGTAGGATTCACTTGAATTTCTTTATCGCTAAGTATCTTTTGTGTCTCCCAGACCATCTTCATTTCTTCGCGCGTGTAGCCATTTTCCTGAAAATCATCGATGTGTGGAATCACATTAAATGCAATCTGATTTGCAAAGGCTTGTGGCTTTTTAATCGCCATACCATTCAGTAAACGTCCGCACTGGTCGAGCAGTTCTGTAAAGGCCTTTCTTCCTGCACCAGACACCGCTTGATAAGTCGCGACATTAATTCGGCTGATGCCCACCGCATCATAAATGGGTTTTAATGCCACTAACATTTGAATGGTCGAACAATTGGGATTAGCAATAATATTGCGCTTGCCATAATTTTTTAGGGCTTGCGGATTCACTTCAGGTATGACTAAAGGCACATCGTCGTCATAACGAAATTGGGAGGTATTATCAATAGCAATACAACCGCTTTTCGTTGCTATCGGTACATATTCCGCTGAAACGGCTGCACCTGCCGAAAACAAAGCGATATCTACTTTTTTAAAATCAAATTTCGCTAAATCTTCAATGAATAAAGATTTTTTATTAAAGGTAATGGTTTCACCGGCTGAACGCTGGCTAGCCACAGCATAAAGCTGATCAATCGGGAAATGACGCTGTGCTAACAGAGATAACATTGTTTCGCCCACTAAACCAGTGGCGCCTATAACAGCTACATTAAATTTCTTTGTCATCCGCTAATTGCTCTTGGGTTAATAAAAAGACTTCTGCATCGCCTCGCTCGAACTCCAACCAAACAAAAGGCAGATGAGGAAAACGCTGGATTAAGGCCGCTTTACTGTTACCCACCTCAACAATTAATACCCCGCCTTTCTGTAAATGCTGCTTAGCCTGTGCTAAAAGCCGAACCACGATATCTAAACCATCGGTGCCAGCCGCTAATGCCATCGCTGGTTCATGACGATATTCAGGTGGCAATTGTGCAAAATCATCGGCATCCACATAAGGTGGATTACTAATAATAATATCGTAACGTCGTCCCTTTAAATTGTCGAAACCATCCGATTGAATAAGGTTAACTTGCTCATCTAAGTGATGTCTTTCAACATTCATTGAAGCAACCACTAACGCTTCTTCCGAATAATCCACAGCATCTATTTTGGCATCCGGAAATGCATAGGCGCAGGCAATGGCAATACAAGCACTACCCGTCCCTAAATCTAAAATAGATTCCACCTTTTCAGGATCAACCCAAGGGCTAAACTGTTGTTCAATCAATTCCGCCATGGGTGAACGGGGTATTAATACGCGTGAATCTACATAGAAGGGCAAACCGGCAAACCAACTTTCATGAACCAGATAAGCGGTTGGCATCCGCTCGTTGATGCGCTGGCTTATTTTATGTAGCAGCTGAGTACGTTCTTCTGTGGTTAAATGCGCATCTAGCCACTCGGGGTTTAACATGGTTCCTAGCTTTAAAACAGCTAATACCAAATAGATGATTTCATCCCACGCATTGTCGGTACCATGCCCATAAAAAAGCGCTGCACGCTGAAACTGGGTAAAACCCCAACGTAATACATCGCGTAAAGTACGCAGCTCCTCTAAGGCTTCAGATAGCTGAGCTTTAGTCAGGGAAAAAGAGGGCTTATCCACTAGGTTTTTCAAAGTAAAAGAATTGTCCGTATTTAAACATAGCCCCCTGAAACAAGCAAAAAACCATACAACAATCGGGCGCTATGCAAGACTTGGCCTTTGATTAAGCATCCCTTCAATGTGATTGATATATTTGTTTTCTGGCGCTTGGGTATCAAAGAACCCCAAATGGAACTTACCGCTCTTGGCCTTATGATACAAGCCATTGCTAATGGCAATAGGTAGAAGAATAAGTGCTACGCATATCGCAATCTTATCCAACAATAGCCACGCTACGGATTGCTTTGGAATCACCTGACGTATTTGCTCAATATAGGTGGTAGCGTCGTGGCTAAATTTATCCGAATCAATCTTGCCTTGTTTTCTATCTTCAACTAACTGGGTAAAACGCTTTACACTTTCGATTTCTTTTTTAGCCAACTCAGGTGATTTTAAGTATTCCAGCAGCCTTGCACAGTTAACTAACTGAAAAATGTTAAGCTGATCAGATATTTTTTCATGACCCAAAGCAGCAACTAATCTATCCAGCGGTAGAAATGTTTCATTGAGCGAAGAGGATTTTTGAAGCGTATATTCAGTAGCAACTAAAGATCGAACGTGATTATAAATAAATTCAGCGGGTCGTTCCGATGCAACAGCACCAAAAAACTCCTTTGGCCTATCATTTTTCATTTTAATGAAATAATCATCTAGCCTTTCTCTTAAAACATCATCATCAGCCATGGCATTCTCCTTAATTATTATTCACTTCTCAAAAAGTATATTTTAAACAGGTGAGTTAGAAATTATCGATTCCTATACAAATGATGATAGATGTTGTAACTTAAAAAAATATTAAGGAAAGGGAAGAGAAGACAGGAAATGGAAAAAGATCGTCCTACTTTAGCCATCATCAATCTAGACTTAGAGAAAGCGTTTACAAAAGACTCATATAAATTACTACGTGAATTACTCCAGCACTTTATAAAAGAAGCACCTGGGTTTCAAAAAGAAATTAACCACGCCTTTCAAAATAAAGAAAAACAAGAGTTAAATGATCAGCTACATAAGCTAACCGGTTCATGTATTTACTGTGGACTGGATAGATTGAAAGCAAGCCTGTTAGTTTTCAAGGCGGCTATAAACGAAAATAATTACGATAGAAAATTACTAGATGATTTGAACCAGGAAATGGAAAGTGTAAAGGAAGAAGCAAAGAAATTTCTGAAATAATTATTTGACTAGATTGCCGCGCGCTTGTCATTGCGAGCGAAGCGCGGCAATCGCAATGACGACGTGAGCGATCCTCGCTTTCACGAGGATCGAAGCTAAATCTTAGGAAGCAGAACGCTCAACTAATTCTACGATTGCCATAGGCGCACTATCACCGGCGCGAAAGCCACATTTTAAAATGCGTAAATAACCACCTGGTCTTTGTTTAAAGCGAGGCGCTACGGTGTTAAATAAGGTAGCTACCGCTTCCTTATCACGTAAGCGATCAAAAGCTAAACGACGATGAGCAACCCCATCTTCTTTTGCTAAGGTAATTAACGGTTCTGCTACACGGCGAAGCTCCTTGGCTTTTGCTAACGTAGTAGAAATAACTTCATGTTTTAACAATGAAGCTGTCATATTGCGAAACATCGCCTGTCTATGGCTCGATGTACGACCTAATCTTCGACCTGAATTAAGATGACGCATAGCGCTGTGCCCTTTTAATCTTTTTTAATTTCTTCACTTTTTTCTAATTCTTCAGCGTTTCCTTCCATTGATTTTTTCAAAGAAGAAAATTGCTGAACTGGAACATCCATACCTAAATGTAAACCACGTTTCTGTAAGGCTGTTTTAATTTCCCATAAAGAAACTTTACCTAAATTAGGTGTTGATAATAGTTCTTGTTCTATTTTTTGTACTAAATCACCAATGCGGTAAATATGTTCGGCTTTTAAACAATTAGCCGCACGAACTGTTAACTCGAGTTCATCAACAGGAAGCAATAAAATAGGATTGATATCTGCGTCTGGTACAGGCACTTCTGCTTCTGTCTCATGACGAAGTTCAACAAAGGTACTTAATTGTTCTTGAACAATCGTAGCCGCACGACGTATCGCTTCTTCTGGCTCAATCGTACCATTTGTTTCTAAATCAATAACTAACTTATCTAAGTCGGTACGTTGCTCTACCCGTGCATTCTCAACAGAGTAAGTAGCACGTAAAATTGGGTTAAATAATGCATCTAATTGCAAAGCACCTACTTCACTCACATATTGATCCGTCTTACGTAGCGAAGCGGGTTGATAACCACGTCCTCTGACTACTTTTAACGTCATCTTAAATTCTTTAGGTTTTGTTAAATGCGCAATAACATAATCCGGGTTTTTAACCTCGACATCGTGTGGCAATTCAATGTCACCGGCATGAACAGGACCGACTGTATTTTTTACTAATTCAAGTGTGACTTCTTCTCTATCATGTAATAGAAAAGCAATACCTTTTAAATTAAGTAGAATATCGATAATGTCTTCTTGTACGCCTTCTAAGCTACTATATTCATGAAGAACGCCTTCGATTCTTACTTCAGTAACGGCGCATCCAGGCATAGAGGATAACAATATACGACGTAAAGCATTCCCCAAGGTATGACCAAATCCTGGCTCAAAAGGTTGCAGACTAACCAAAGCTCTGTTTTGACTTAAAGTCTGAACTTCAATCGTCTGTGGTGTCAAAAATTTCTTAACATTCGTCGACATGGGTTACCTTCTTTACTTGGAGTAATACTCTACAACTAGATTCTCATTAAATTCTAAAGGTAATTCACTGCGTTCAGGAATCAATTTAACAATACCTTGTAACTTAGTAGAATCAATATCTAGCCAACTGGGTTGGGGTTTTTGTTTAGCAAGTTCTAACGCCGCTTGTATACGTGTTTGAGCTTTGCTTTTTTCTTTTATTTCAATCACATCCCCAGCTTTAACCTGGAAGGAAGGGATATTAACAATCGTTCCATTCACTTTTACTGCACGGTGCGTTACTAATTGTCTTGCTTCTGCACGTGTCGCAGAAAATCCAATACGAAAAACAACGTTATCTAAACGACATTCGAGTAACTTTAATAGGTTCTCACCGGTAATTCCTTTTCGCTTAGCGGCCTTCGCATAGTAAATTCTGAATTGTTTTTCTAAAACACCATACGTACGTCGGATTAACTGCTTTTGGCGTAACATAACACCATAATCAGATAATCTTCCACGCTTAGTGCCGTGCATACCCGGAGGGGTAGCCAACTTACATTTACTATCGAGTGCACGAATGCCACTTTTTAATTGCAAATCACTACCTAATCGGCGTGCTAATTTACAAGTAGGACCTCGGTATCTAGCCATTAACTTTACTACTCCGCTTGAATAATTTTTCTAAACTCGACGACGCTTTGGTGGACGGCAACCATTGTGCGGAACACCCGTGATATTAATAATTTGCGTCACTTCAATATCTTTATTTTTTAAAGCCATAATAGCTTGCTCAGATCCTTGACCTGGCCCTTTTATTCTGACTTCAATCCGTCCTAAATTATGTTTATATTTAGCTCTATATTTATCCATCGCCTTTTCAATCGCTTTCTCAAAAGCAACTCGCGCTGCAAAAGCCGTTCCCTTTTTAGTTCCTTTAAACTCACAAGCTCCAGCAGAAGAGATTCCTAATGTTTCTCCACCCTTACGAATACAGATAATGGTATTATTAAATGACGTTGTCAGGTGAACAATCGCATCTGGAATAATTTCTTTGCGCTTGCGCATAGTGCCAGCCAATGCTTTATCTGCCATCGTTGGCTGAGCTGAATGTGCGTTATAATCTGTCATATTAATTAAATAACCTTATGATTAATCTTTACGAATCATTTTACGAGGGCCTTTACGTGTACGTGCATTAGTACGGGTACGTTGACCACGAACAGGTAATCCACGTCGGTGTCTGATGCCCCTATAACAACCCAAATCCATCAAACGTTTAATACTGAGTTGAACTTCTCGCCGTAAGTCGCCTTCTACTTTAAAATCAGTCAGCGCTTGGCGGATGGCATCTATCTGCGCATCCAGAAGATCCTTAACCTTAGTTTGTGGCGGAATAGCCAAATTTTGGCATATTTTTGCAGCACGTGAACGACCTACCCCATAGATTTCCGTTAAACCTATGACGACATGTTTATTTATTGGTATATTTACACCGGCTATTCGAGCCATTTTTAAACTCCAAACCCTTAAATTTAAGATACTTCAAAAGGCGCAGTAGGGTATCTCACTGGCACCAAAAAATCAACAAAAATCGGCTTTTTTTTCGTCATTGCGAGCCAAAGTACGTGGCAATCTCGAGGAAAAAACCCATTGGATTACCGCGCGCCTATAGCGCCCACAATGACAGATGTATTAGCCTTGGCGCTGTTTATGACGAGCCTCTGCAGAGCAGATAATTCTCAATTTGCCCTTGCGCTTAATAACCTTACAATTGCGACATATTTTCTTAATCGATGCCCTAACTTTCATAATGACCTCTCTATCTAATATTTTCTCTATTTTTTAATACAGCCCGTTAGGACCACCTGGCAACCCTTTTAAATTCGCCTTTTTCAATAATGATTCATATTGCTGGGACATCAATAAGGACTGGACTTGAACCATAAAATCCATGATAACCACAACAATAATCAATAAAGAGGTGCCACCAAAGTAAAAAGGAACATGCCAGGCAAATATCATAAATTCTGGCAATAACGCTACCAAAGCCAGGTAAATACAGCCTATCAAGGTTAGCCGCGTCATGGTTGCATCGATATAACGAGCACTTTGCTCCCCTGGTCTAATACCGGGAATAAAAGCCCCTGATTTCTTCAAATTATCAGCGGTTTCGCGGGGGTTAAACACAAGCGCCGTATAAAAGAAAGAGAAGAATACTATAGCGGCCGTAAATAGCAAGATATAAAGTGGTTGTCCTGGTGACAGCCAAAAGCTGACATTTGAAAGCCATGCCATGCCTTTTACATTCGAAAACCATTGCGCAAAGGTGCCCGGCAGCATCATGATACTGGAAGCAAAGATAGGAGGTATCACACCCGCCATATTGATTTTTAAGGGTAAATGGCTGCTTTGTGCACTGAATAGCTTTCGCCCCTGTTGCCGCTGCGGATAATTGACCGTAATGCGACGCTGGCCTCGCTCCATAAAGACGACAAAGGCCGTTACTAAGATAATCACCGCTAGAATGCACAGCAAGGTCAGAAATTGAATTTGACCCTGTCTAAGCTGCTCTAAGGACTTAGCAATCGCTACTGGGAGGCCGGATACAATCCCCGAAAATATAATCAACGAGATACCATTACCTATACCATGCTCAGTAATCTGCTCGCCTAACCACATCAAGAACATCGTGCCGGTGACCAGGGTTACCGTGGCGACGAAATAAAAGAACAAGCCGGGGTTCAATACCACCTGATGGCTAACCAGCCATTTTGCCATCCCTACGGATTGGAATAAGGCTAAAATCGTGGTTCCATAACGCGTATATTGATTAATCTTACGACGGCCGGCTTCACCTTCTTTTTTGAGCTGCTCTAACGCAGGCACTACCGCTGTTAATAGCTGCACAATAATAGAAACAGAGATATAAGGTAAAAGACCTAAGGCAAAGACGGTAAAGCGCGACAACGCTCCACCCGAGAACATATTAAAAAGACCTAAAATACTATTATTTTGATGGCTGAATAAGTCAGCTAGACGGTGAGGGTCTAAGCCCGGAACCGGAATGTGTGCGCCAATCCTATAAACAAGGATAGCCAGCAATACAAACAATAAACGATGCTTTAATTCACTAAAGCCGCTGCTTGGTAGATTTCCCTTTCCAGGTGAAGCAAAACGGCTTAGTTTACTCATTTAGCCCTCGACGCTGCCACCTGCAGCTTCAATTGAGGCGCGCGCACCTTTGGTTAATTTAATACCTTTTACACGTACTGCTTTTTCAAGCGTACCGGTTGCAATCAGCTTCACTTCTTTAACAGACCCTTTTATTAAACGGGCTTCTTTTAAAACCTGTAAGTCAATCACATCTGCCGTTAATTTATTTAGCGCATCTAATCTCAGCACTTGCGTAGATAGGCCATCAAGTGGTGTAAAACCAAATTTTGGTAATCGACGTTGTAAAGGCGTTTGTCCACCTTCAAAACCTAATTTATGAAAACCGCCGGCACGTGCACGTTGACCTTTATGGCCACGTCCACTGGTTTTTCCTAATCCAGATCCAATCCCTCTGCCTACGCGCTTTGCCGATGGCTTAGAGCCCGGCGCTGGCTTTAATGTATTAAGATGCATGCTCAATCTCCTCTACTTTTAATAAGTAGGCGACTTGTTTAATCATTCCGCGCATAGCGGCATTGTCTTTTACTTCTATCACTTGGTTTAAACGTTTTAAACCTAATGCAGCGATAGTAGCCGTATGTACAGGTATTCGACCTGAAATACTTTTAGCTAAAGTCAAACGCAGTTTTTTATCTGACATGGGTATTTACTCGTTTATCCAACAATTTCTTTTACTGATTTTCCACGTTTATCTGCAACCATTTCTGGTGTGGTCATACTTGATAATGCTTTTAAAGTTGCTCGAACCACATTAATTCGGTTTGAAGAACCAATAATTTTAGCAATCACGTTTTTTATACCCACTACTTCAAAAATAGCACGCATAGGACCGCCGGCAATAATACCTGTCCCTTCAACCGCTGGTAATATAATTACCTTCGTAGCGCCATGACGGCCTTCTAGTTTATGAAAAACAGTCTGGTTGTTAAGATCGATATGCAACATATCTCGTCTAGCCTTTTCTAAGGCTTTTTGCATGGCAACAGACACTTCACGTGCAGGGCGTTTGCTAAAACCTATACGGCCTTTACCATCTCCCACAACAACACCGGCAGCAAAACTAAATATGCGACCACCTTTAACTACTTTTGCGTGACGATTGACCGCAATAAGCTTTTCTTGCAAACCATCACTTTTCGTTGATTGATCAAAACTCATTTATAAATAACCTTATTAATTAGAAGGACAGCTCAGCCTCGCGTGCTGCCTCTGCCAATGCCTTAACACAACCATGATACCTGAAGCCCGAACGGTCAAAGGCAACTTCTTTTATCCCAACGGCCAGTGCACGTTTAGCAATAAAATTGCCGACTATCGTCGCTGATTTTACATTATTTGCATTAGCGCCACCTGCTTTAACTTCCTTATCTAAAGTTGATGCACTTGCCAACACCTTGTCGCCCTTCTCACCTGAAACTATAATTTGTGCATAAAGATGCTTAGCTGTTCTTGCTACACAAAGACGTGGCATACCTAACTGGCGAATTTTCGCCCGAGTCTTTGTCGCCCTACGTTGTCGCTTTAACTTCTTGTCTAACATGCGCGTAAACCCTCTGCCTTATTTTTTCTTGGTTTCTTTTAATTTAATTCGTTCATCCGCATAACGAACACCCTTACCTTTATAAGGCTCTGGTGGTCTATAACGACGTATTTCTGCGGCTACCTGTCCCACTAATTGTTTATCTGAACCTTGAATAACAATTTCAGTTTGGGTAGGCGTAGTAATCGTTATACCGACTGGGATGTCATACACAACAGGGTGTGAAAACCCTAGGGTTAAATTAATTTTTTGACCTTGTACATTAGCTCGGTAACCCACCCCAACTAATTGCAAAACTTTTTTAAATCCTTCGCCCACACCAATAATAGCATTCGCTACATTGGCACGTGTGGTACCCGCTAAAGCATCCGCTTCATTGCTGTCGTCTAAAGGCTCAACTTGCAATATTTTATCTTGCAACGTTAATTTCACACGCTTATCAAATTGATAATTTAATACGCCCTGCTTGCCTTTAACAACAACCACTTGACCATCCAACGTTACGTTGGCGTCACCGATATTTATTGGACTTTTTGCAACTCTTGACATACAACTTTTAACCCTTATTCAACAGTGGCGATAACTTCACCGCCTTGACCTAAAGCACGGGCCGCCTTATCTGTCATTAACCCTTTAGGTGTTGATATCATTGCAACCCCTAAACCATCAACAACCTTAGGCAATTGGTCAGCCGAACGATAAATACGCAGTCCTGGACGGCTCACTCGTTTGAGTGAAGCGATAACAGGCTTCTCTAAATGATACTTTAAAGATACGGTCAGCGATGATTTAGCTTCATGTTCTTCGCATTGAAAATCATTAATATAACCTTCGTCTTTTAATAATTTAGCGATGGCTAACTTTATCTTTGAGGAGGGCATAGAAACAAAAGGTTTCTTTACCGCCTGGGCATTTTTTATTCGGACAAACATGTCCGCAATTGGATCTTGCATACTCATAATCGTTAACCTACCAGCTTGATTTTACTATTCCAGGAAGCTCACCCTTCATGGCATAAAGACGCAGCATGCTTCGTGATAACCCAAATTGACGATAAACACCACGAGGGCGACCCGTTAAACGACAACGATTACGTAATCGTACAGGCGAAGAATCCCGCGGTAACAATTGTAATTTTTGTTGTGCAGCCCAACGATCTTCATCGCTCAAATTAAGGTTGGAAATAATTTCCTTTAACGCCGCCCGTTTTTGCGAATATTTCTTTACGATTAATTCGCGTTTATGTTGACGCGCAATGACGCTCTTTTTTGCCATATCTTTTAATTCTCTTTAAATGGAAAGTCGAATGCCGCTAATAAGGCACGCCCTTCTTTATCAGTTTTTGCAGAGGTCGTAATGGTAATATCCATTCCTCGCAATGCATCGATGGTATCGTACTTAATTTCAGGAAACACAATTTGTTCACGAATACCTAAACTATAATTTCCACGTCCATCAAACGATCGGGGTGTAAAACCACGAAAGTCACGGATTCGAGGAATAGCCACTTGAATCAAACGATCAAGAAACTCATACATACGTTCTTTACGTAAGGTTACTTTACAACCAATAGGCCAACCCTCACGGATTTTAAAGCCTGCATGAGACTTTTTAGCCAGTGTGACGATGGGCTTTTGCCCAGCAATCAAGGTCATATCAGCAACCGCTGAATCGATGACTTTTTTATTAGCGACGGCTTCACCGACACCCATATTGATTGTAACCTTAGTTATACGAGGCACTTCCATATTACTTTGATATGAGAAGCTCTCTTTTAACTGTGGTACTACCTTTTTCGCATAATATTCTTTTAATCGGGCCATTAGCTCACCTAAAATTAAATATCGACCAATTCATCATTGGATTTAAAAACTCTAACCCGTCTTCCATCTTCTAAGGTCTTAATTCGGACCTTATCAGCCTTTTTTGCGGCCGGGTTGTAAAGCGCTATATTGCTCAAATCAATGCTCGCTTCTTGCGCTACGATTCCACCCGTCACATTCTTTTGTGGATTTGGCTTAACATGTTTTTTAACCGTGTTAATACCCTCGACCACTGCTCGGCTTTTACTCGGTAATAAGCGTAGTACTTTACCCTGTTTACCTTTATCTTTTCCTGCTAAGGCGATGACAATGTCACCTTTTTTAATTTTATGCATAGTTAATTTCCGCTTAAAGCACTTCAGAAGCTAATGATATAATTTTCATAAATTTTTCTGTACGTAACTCTCTAGGAACCGGTCCGAAAACACGTGTGCCCAGTGGTTGTAGCTGTGCTGTTAATAAAATAACGGCATTACCGTCAAAACGTAAAACGCTACCATCTTGTCTGCGAACACCTTTTCGAGTACGCACAACAACAGCATGGCAAACTTCACCCTTTTTTACTTTGCCACGTGGCACCGCATCTTTAACACTAATTCGAATAACATCACCAATACCCGCATAACGGCGCTTTGAACCGCCTAATACTTTGATACACATCACTCGGCGTGCACCGCTGTTATCTGCTACTTCTAGCTCTGATTGCATTTGTATCATATTGCATCTCCTGCGACCGGTGCAGCAGCATTTCCAACTGTTTTTTCTAACACTTTCACCAACAGCCAAGCTTTATTTTTGGAAATAGGGCGACCTTCTTGAATAGTAACCATATCGCCTTCTTGGCACTTGTTCTCTGGGTCATGTGCTAATAAATTAGTACTACGTTTTAGATATTTACCATATTTAGGATGTTTGACCTTTCGTTCAATACATACATTGATGGTTTTATCCATTTTGTTACTAATAACGCGCCCTATTAGGGTACGAGTGACTTTGTTAGTTTGGCTCATGCTTTCTGGCCTATTTTTTCATGTAAAATGGTTAATAATCTCGCTATCTTTCGTCTAACGATTTTAAGTCTATTTGTCGCTGTTAACTGACGCGTTGCATGTTGTAATTTTAAATTAAACTGCTCGCGTCCTGTCTGAAATAATTCTTCTTTTAATGCGGATATATCCATCTCGCGTATTTCTTTTGTCTTCATTGTCTTCATTACAATACCGTCCGCGTTACAAAGTTTGTTGTTACTGGCAATTTTGCTGCCGCCAGTTTTAGTGCCGCTTTAGCAATCTCAGGGGTAATTCCTTCCATTTCAAACAAAACACGACCTGGCTGAACAACGGCTACCCAGTATTCAACACTTCCTTTTCCTTTACCTTGACGCACTTCTAAAGGCTTTTTAGTAATAGGCTTATCTGGAAACAGTCGAATCCAAATCTTACCGCCTCGTTTAACGTGTCGTGTTAAAGCACGACGCGCTGCTTCAATTTGCCGTGAGGTAATAAAGCCTGCGGTAGTTGCTTTTAAGCCAAATTGACCAAAGCTGACTTCTGTTCCTCGTGAAGCCATACCCCGGTTACGACCTTTAAATTGTTTGCGATATTTTGTTCGCTTGGGCTGTAACATAATCTATTTCCAGTCTTTAAAATTCTTAATAAAATTTATTGTGCACTCTCAACGGTCTCTTTAGAGACAGGCTTATTAGACCCTCTAGGCGGACGACGCCGATTATAATGTCTTTGATCTCTTTCTTCTGAATGTTGCGATCTGGCTTCTGAGCTTTCTGGAAAGCTAATTTGCGAACGATCGAATATTTCACCTTTATAAATCCAAACTTTGACGCCTAATTTACCGTAGGTCGTTTGTGCTTCTGCTAAAGCGTAATCAATATTAGCTCTGAAGGTATGTAAAGGAACGCTTCCTTCTTGTGAACGTTCACTACGTGCAATTTCAGCACCGCCAAGACGTCCGGAAACTTCAATTTTAATACCTTTGGCACCTAAACGTAGCGCTGTTTGTACTGATCGCTTCATAGCACGTCTAAACATCACCCGACGTTCAAGTTGCTGCGCTATGTTTTCAGCCACTAATTTCGCATCTAACTCAGGTTTCTTTACTTCTACAACAGAAAGTGAAACCGAGGTTGACATCGCTGTCTCAAGTTTTCTTCTCAGGCTTTCAATAAATTCGCCTTTCTTTCCAATCACGACACCCGGCCTTGCCACATAGATAGTAATTTTGGCATTACGTGCCGGTCTTTCTATTTGTATCGATGAAACACCCGCTTGCAGCAATGTTTTTTCTATCAGCGCACGTGCTTTTAAGTCTGCGGATAGTAAGTCTGCATAGTCTTTAGGCTTCGCGTACCATTTCGCTGTCGATGTTCTCGTTATATTTAAACGAATTCCAACAGGGTTTACCTTATGGCCCATGATTACTTCTTCTCCCCATTGTCAGATACTTTAACCGTAATATGGCACGTTGGCTTTAATATACGATTACTACGACCTTTTGCTCGAGCATGCATACGTTTTAAAGTAGGTCCTTGATCAACAAAAACCGTACTCACTTTCAGTAAATCGACATCAGCACCTTGATTATGTTCCGCATTAGCAACAGCAGACTCTAAAACTTTTTTTAGTACCTTCGCATTCTTCTTAACGCTAAAAGTTAGCAGCTGAAGCGCTTTTTCAACTTTTAAACCGCGTATTTGATCCGCCAGCAAACGGCATTTTTGCGGCGATAATCTCGCGAATTTTAAGTATGCAGCAATTTCCACTTCTTAATACCTCAAATTTATACTATTTCTTTTCGTCAGCGCCTTTAGCTTTTTTATCAGCTGCCCTGTGGCTACGAAACATCCGAGTTACTGAAAACTCACCTAATTTATGGCCTATCATGTTTTCTGTCACATAAATTGGCACAAAATCACGACCATTATGAACGGCTATGGTTAAGCCAATCATTTCAGGTGCAATCATAGAACGGCGTGACCATGTTTTAATAGGTCGCTTCACCGTCGCACTTTGGGCCGCCTGTACCTTTTTCGTTAAATGTACATCGATAAATGGACCTTTTTTTACTGAACGTGGCACTTAACACCTCACAAATTTGTATTCATTGTACCGGAATTACTTCTTTTTACGCCGTTGCACAATCATTTTTAGATTGCGTTTATTACGGCGAGTCTTATAACCTTTGGCTGGAACACCCCAAGGACTCACAGGATGACGTCCACCCGACGTTTTACCTTCACCACCACCATGCGGATGGTCAACCGGATTCATGGCAACACCCCGAACGGTGGGACGAATACCACGCCATCGTGAAGCGCCCGCCTTACCTAAAGAGCGGAGATTATGATCATTATTACTGACAACACCGATAGTCGCTTTGCATTCTACAGGCACTTTTCTTAGCTCGCCTGAGCGGAGACGTATAGTAGCATAATCTCCCTCTCGCGCAATTAATTGAACGTAGGCACCAGCACTTCTTGCTAGCTGTGCACCTTTGCCAGGCTTCAGCTCAATCGCATGAATAATGGTACCTACCGGTATATTACGTAAAGGCATTGCGTTGCCTGGCTTTATGGGGGAAGAAGAACCTGCGGTTATCTCCATTCCGACCTTAAAATCGTTTGGCGCTAAGATATAACGACGCTCACCATCCGCATAAAGGATTAAAGCAATATGAGCAGTACGGTTAGGGTCGTATTCTATGCGTTCAACCCGGCCTAAAATACCTTCTTTATTTCGTTTAAAGTCAATTAAACGATAAAGCTGTTTATGGCCACCACCTTGATGACGGGTGGTAATTCTTCCGTTGTTATTACGCCCACCATTCTTAGGCTTAGGTGCCAATAAATTACTAAATGGCTTGCCTTTATGTAGACCCGCCTTTGATATCTTTACGACAAAACGACGGCCTGGCGATGTAGGATTTGCTTTTTGGCTAGGCATATAATTAAGTACTCTCTATTTTGTTCCAGTAAAATCAATATCGTGGCCTTCTGCTAAACTGACATAAGCCTTTTTCCAAGCCTTAGAACGTCCTTCGGTCTGCTTAAAACGTCGTGCTTTTGGTTTAACAGTCAGAAGTTGAACCGCGTCGACTTTTACGCTAAACAAGGATTCAACCGCTTGTTTTATTTCAGATTTATTTGCATCGATTTGTACTTTGAAAACAAATTGACGGTGCTTATCCGCTAAAAGCGTCGCTTTTTCTGAAACATGAGGCCTTTTAATCAGTTTAAATCGGCGTTGTTGTTGATGCGTTGTTGTGGCAAGGGTCATGCTAATAGTTCCTCGATTTGCTTCAGAGCCGCTGAGGTAATTAATATCTTTTCATGATTGATTAAATCAACCGGGTTAATCGCTTCCACATCAGATAGCTCTACATTGGCAAGATTACGTGCTGCTAAATAAACGCCATTGTCCACTTCATCCAGAATAATTAACACCTTCTTTGGCATATTGAATGCTTTTAACTTAGCCAGTAATTGGCTCGTTTTAGGCTGTTCTAATGCAAAAGAATCCGTAATGACAAAGCGGTCTTTACGTAAGAGTTCTGAACAAATCGAACGCATCGCTGCACGATACATCTTCTTATTTACTTTTTGTGAATAATCCTGCGTCGTTGCCGCAAAGGTTACTCCACCACTACGCCACAACGGGCTACGAATCGTTCCTGCACGTGCACGCCCCATACCTTTCTGCTTCCATGGTTTTTTACCACCACCGCTTACTGCAGAACGATTTTTTTGTGCATGCGTACCTTGTCTTCCACCTGCTAGATACGCAGTAACCACCTGATGGATTAAAGGTTCATTAAAACGGCAATCAAATACAGCTTCAGATAATTGAAGTTCTTGTTTTGAGCCACTCTGTGTTACTAACGCCACTTGCATAGTGCCATTCCAATAATTAATTTATATTAAATTTCTAATCTTTTTTTACTTTATTTTTCATTCGTACCGCTGGTTTTACAATAACCCGCCCGCCTGGTGCTCCGGGTACAGCACCTTTTATAAGAAGTATGTTTCTTTCAGCTTCTACTTTTACAACTTCTAAAGACTGAATGGTACAACGCTTATTTCCTAATTGACCCGCCATCTTTTTCCCTTTGAATACACGCCCTGGTGATTGACGTTGTCCTATAGAACCTGGCGCACGGTGGGACAAAGAGTTTCCGTGTGTTGCATCTTGCATTCTAAAATGGTGACGTTTAATTACCCCGGCAAAACCTTTACCTTTATTCGTGCCGGTCACGTCTACAAACTGCCCTGAGGTAAATAAACTATCTAAAGTAATTTCTTTACCAGGCGCTAAATCCTTAATGAATTCTTCACTCGCATCGTCTAAACGAAATTCATACAGTCCTTTACCGGCCTCAGTGTTCGCCTTAGTAAAATGACCAGCTTCACCTTTGCTCAAACGTGAAAGCGATTTGTTTTCCGTTGTTAGCTGCACAGATTCATAACCATCGCGTTCTTTGGTTTTTACCTGAACCACACGATTAGGCAATACTTCAATGAGTGTGACAGGAATAGCTATACCATTTTCAGTATAGACCTGCGTCATCCCACATTTTCTACCTATTAAACCCATTGTCATGATTTTTAATACCTATAATTAATCTTCTAGCCTAGCAATAAGTGCCTATTCTCTGTCTGTTCTTGTTCTGACTTCAATGCTGACCTCAGAAGGCAAATCATCTAAACGCTTTAAAGCATCCGCTGTTTTTTCCGTCGAGGCATAAACGTCAATCAAACGTTTATGTGTGCGTGTTTCATATTGATCACGTGCATCTTTATCAACGTGAGGTGATGTCAACACAGTTAATTTCTTTATCCGTGTAGGTAAAGGAATTGGGCCGCGAAGTATAGCACCTGTACGCTTCAATGAGGCAACAATTTTCTCTGTTGCCTTATCAATTAAACGGTGATCAAATGCATTCAACAAAATACGAAAGTCTTGGCTTTTTAGGGACATAACTATTTCCTACCGGCCTATTAAGCCTTTTTACCTTTTTTAACGAGTTTTGAAACAACACCTGAACCTACGGTTTTACCACCTTCACGTATTGCAAAACGTAATCCTTGTTCCATCGCAACACCGTATTCATTCATCAGTGTTACGGTAATTTTTACGTTATCGCCTGGCATTGCCATCTCAATACCTTCAGGAAGTTTAATGGTTCCTGTTACGTCGGTTGTTCTGAAATAAAATTGTGGCTTATAGTTTTCCATGAACGGTGTATGACGGCCACCTTCATCCTTGCTTAATACGTAGATTTCAGCTTCGAATTCTACCCAAGCTTCTACAGTACCTGGCTTAGCAAGCACTTGACCACGCTCAACTTCTTCACGCTTCAGACCACGAATCAACGCGCCGATGTTATCACCCGCTTCACCTTGATCTAATAATTTACGGAACATTTCTACGCCGGTCACTGCGGTAGTTTGTACAGGTTTTAAGCCCACAACTTCTGCTGCGTCACCTACTTTAATAACACCACGTTCTACACGACCTGTTACGACGGTTCCTCGACCTGAAATCGTAAATACGTCTTCAATTGGCATTAGGAATGGCTTATCTGTTTCCCGAGTTGGCTCTGGGAAGTATTCATCCATTGCTGCAGCTAATGCAAATACACCACCGCCTTCACAGTCACCTTCTAAGGCTTTCTTAGCGGATCCCCTAATAATAGGAATATCGTCGCCTGGAAATTCGTATTTGCTTAACAATTCACGTATTTCCATTTCAACTAAGTCGAGTAATTCAGCATCATCAACCATGTCACATTTATTCATGAACACAACAATATTAGGCACCCCTACTTGTCGTGCTAACAAAATATGTTCACGGGTCTGTGGCATAGGACCATCAGCCGCACTAACAACTAGAATTGCGCCGTCCATCTGTGCCGCACCGGTAATCATATTTTTTACGTAGTCGGCGTGACCTGGGCAGTCTACGTGCGCATAGTGACGTTTTTCACTTTCGTATTCAACGTGCGAAGTTGCAATGGTAATACCACGTGCTTTTTCTTCAGGCGCTTTGTCGATTTCATCAAACGCTTTCACTTCACCGCCAAACTTTTCTGCCATACATTTAGTAATAGCTGCCGTCAGTGTTGTCTTACCATGATCAACGTGGCCGATTGTTCCCACATTCAAGTGGGGTTTATTTCTTACAAATTTTTCAGTGGCCATAATTTTTTACCTCAATAACTATTAATAACTAACTATCTTTTTTTCGAATAACACTGTCTGCAACATTCACTGGCGCTTCATTATACTTAGCAAACTCCATCGTATAGGTTGCACGTCCTTTAGTCGCGGAACGTAATGCGGTCGCATAACCAAACATCTCTGAAAGAGGAACCTCAGCACGTATTACCTTACCACCACCGGCTGGAAGATCTTCTTGGCCGAGCAGAATTCCACGTCTACGGTTTAAATCACCGTTTACATCGCCCATATGCTCTTCCGGCGTAATCACTTCAACCCGCATGATAGGTTCTAACAAAACCGGAGTTGCCTTGCGCGCACCTTCTTTAAACGCCATCGATCCAGCGATTTTGAAAGCCATTTCACTGGAATCCACATCATGGTAAGAACCATCAAAAAGCGTTGCTTTGACATCAACAACCGGATAGCCGGCTAGGACACCATTTTCTAATTGTTCTTTAATCCCTTTATCAACCGCAGGAATATATTCCTTAGGAATAACACCCCCTACAATCGAATTAACAAACTCATAACCTTTTCCTGCTTCGAGTGGCTCTAGTTTTATCCAGACATGACCAAATTGTCCACGACCACCACTTTGTCTAACAAACTTACCTTCTTGTTCAACCGCTTTACGAATCGTTTCACGATAAGCGACCTGAGGTTTACCTACATTCGCTTCCACACTGAATTCACGCTTCATACGATCAACAATAATATCTAAATGAAGCTCACCCATACCCGAAATGATCGTTTGGCCGGATTCTTCATCAACACGCACACGGAAAGAAGGATCTTCTTGCGCTAATTTACCCAGCGCAATACCCATTTTTTCTTGATCGGCTTTCGTTTTTGGCTCTACTGCCACCGAAATAACCGGTTCAGGGAACTCCATGCGCTCCAGCGTAATAACGTTATCGGTATCGCATAAGGTATCACCGGTTGTTGCGTACTTAAGCCCAATGGCTGCCGCAATATCACCCGCTCGAACCTGTTTTATTTCTTCACGGCTGTTTGCATGCATTTGCACGATACGGCCAATACGTTCTTTTTTTCCTTTAACCGGGTTGTAAAGCGTATCACCGCTATTCACGACACCCGAATAAACCCTAAAGTAAACCAGCGAACCCACAAAAGGATCGGTTGCTACTTTAAAAGCTAGCGCCGCAAAAGGAGCTTCATCTGTTGAAGGCCTATCTGCTACGGTTTGGTTTGCATCATCCAACACACCCTTAATCGGTGGTACATCGTTCGGCGCAGGCAAATATTCGATAACACCGTCTAACATGGCCTGAACACCTTTGTTCTTAAAGGCAGAACCACATAATACCGGAACAATCTTGTTGCCTAGTGTTAGTGTACGAATAGCTTTTTTAATTTCTTCCGTACTAAATTGCCCACCTTCTAGGTAGCGCTCAGTCAGCTCTTCAGAAGCTTCTGCAGCGGCTTCTATCAGGTTTTCATTCCACTTTTTTGCTTCAGCCTGTAACTCAGCAGGAATATCGCGATATTCAAAGGTCATACCCTGATTTTTTTCATCCCAATAAATCGCTTTCATTTGGATGAGGTCAATAACACCTTCAAACTTATCTTCTGCACCAATCGGTAAGTGAATAGGCACTGGGTTGCCGCCTAAACGCGCTTTAATTTGTTCTACAACACGTAGGTAATCAGCACCTGCTCTATCCATTTTGTTAACAAAAGCAAGACGCGGAACCTGATATTTATTAGCTTGACGCCAAACGGTTTCAGACTGTGGCTGAACCCCACCTACCGCACAAAAAACAACACAAGCACCATCGAGTACACGCAAGGACCGCTCTACCTCAATGGTAAAATCAACGTGACCTGGCGTATCAATAATATTAATTCGGTATGGCTGAGGATATTGATTTGCCATCCCCTTCCAGAAACAAGTGGTTGCCGCAGAGGTAATGGTGATACCGCGCTCTTGTTCTTGTGCCATCCAATCCATAACAGCAGTACCTTCATGAACCTCACCTATTTTGTGTGATTCACCGGTATAAAATAAAATCCGTTCTGTTGTCGTTGTTTTGCCGGCATCGATATGGGCAATAATCCCAATATTTCGATAGCGTTCTATAGGCGTTTGTCGATCCACTCTCAGTACCTTTTAAATATTTTTAAAATTAGCTCCACCGGAAATGTGCAAAAGCCTGATTTGCTTTTGCCATACGGTGGGTATCTTCACGTTTTTTTACAGCGATGCCTTTGTTGTCATAGGCATCTAAAATTTCGGCCGCGAGGCGCTGCGCCATCGTTTTCTCACTGCGCTGTCCGGCGGCGGTCTTAAGCCAACGCATTGCTAATGCTGTTTTACGAGAAGGACGTACTTCGACAGGAATCTGATATGTCGAACCACCTACCCGTCTTGCTCTCACTTCAACATTAGGTCGAATGTTGTCTAAGGCTTGATCGAAAATATCGAGCAATGCATCGGGATTAAATTTTCCTGCACCGCCTTCACCTTGCGAACCATCCTCTCCCTCTACTGCCTTTTTAGGCTTGTCTTTTAGACGTTCATCTAACCGCTGTAATGCGCCATAAACAATCTTTTCGGCGACGGCTTTTTTTCCATTTTTCATAATGGAATTAATAAATTTACTGAGCAGTTCACTATTGAACTTGGGGTCAGCAAGTATCTCTCTTTTAGCGGCAACGCGTCTTCTTGGCATAACTCTAATTCCTACCTAATTACATTTATTTATCTTTGGGCCGTTTAGCACCGTACTTCGAACGCCCTTGTTTACGGTTGGCAACACCGGAGGTATCTAAAGCCCCACGGACTACGTGATATCGAACACCAGGTAAGTCTTTTACCCGTCCGCCACGCATGAGAATCACTGAGTGCTCTTGCAGATTATGGCCTTCACCGCCGATATAGGTGGTTACTTCCATGCCATTGGTCAAACGCACCCGCGCTACCTTACGTAAAGCCGAGTTTGGCTTTTTAGGTGTCACGGTATATACACGTGTGCAGACCCCTCGCTTTTGCGGACATTGCGCTAAAGCAGGAACCATCGATTTTGCACGTCTTTGTACACGTGGCTTTCGGACTAACTGATTAATTGTGGCCATTCAAAATCTACTCAATATGTGGCTTAAAATAATTAAAATGCAGCTGATGTTAAGGGCTTTTCAACATTAACTTTTAGCGCAATAAAATCCTTCTTCGTTGAACGAAGAGGGGCGGGATTGTAAAGAGACCGCTCTAAGATGTCAAGTATAGCGCTGATTTTTTCTTGTTATTTTTCACTAAAATTCAGTGCTTTTTCTTCTTCCAAGACGCCAGCATAGAAAAAGAATTAAAGTGGCGAAAAAGCGTGCTTAGGCAGCCAACAACCTGCTTACAAACCCCCTGCACTACCCAAATAAGGGCTGTCAGAGGCCCCAATCTGAGGCTGGCAACCATCCCCATTGGCTGGCGGCTTAAACAGCCCCTGAGACGCTAATAAAGACATCTCGCTCTTCGGGCCAGACTGAGGAGCAGGCTGCTTGGGCTCAGAATCCGGGGTAATAAGCACCTCCTGCGGCGGAGATGCAGGCCTAGAAGCGCTGTTATCTGCCTCAGGCTTCATCGTGGCCCCTTGCACAAGCTCAGACCCAGAAACGTTCTCTGTAGCGCTTGCTGGCTTATCTGCCTGCGCATTAAGGCTATTTAGCCAACTTTCGTTTAGAAACCCCTCTTTAGCCCTCTTAGGGGCTACCAAACTCTTAAAAAAGTGTTTAACCCACTCAAAAAATCCCACCAAAACCCCTAGCAGGCCTGTTTTTTTGTAGAAATAGGGCTTCAGTTCTTTCGCTTTACAGTCCACGACCAGGTGATCAACGGTGGTTTCTAATTTATAGCCCTGATCTTTAACAGGGCCCAGCGTGACGGAATAACAAGAATGTGCTTGAAAGTAGTATTGCCCATTTTCTAATAACGTTGTTTCCCCATTATTTTGATTATATCTTTCATTAGACGTTAGGATCTCCTCAATTTGAACCCCATTCTTTAAAGGAGAAAAGTTCACGTTGAAATTCAAACCTTGATAATTAATACCATATTTAGAAAAAACATCATAACGAACATTTATCATTGAAAAAGAAAATATATGCTGAAACCCTGCCTGGTGAAAAGCATATAGAAATAGTGCTGAATAGTATTTTTTTAAGTTATCATCCTGCATTTTATAAAGTAGATGCTCCTCAATAAAACCCATTAGATCTGCTTCATTTTTAAATTCTTCATCGTCGCGTAATTCCTTAACACTTTTACCTGAAATAAAATAATGCTCCCAGTTTCGATGCCAATCAACTAAGACAGAAGGATCACCCATCGTCCTTTTTTCTACTGAACCTCTTAACTCCTGCAACGCTTTCTGTAAAAGTTGATCATTAAAGATTGCAGGCGCTTTTTTACGCATTAGCTTAGGCTTATTGATACGCGATAATTCTGTTTCGATTTCAATCTGTTGCGCATCGAATTTAATATCACCTGGAAAATATAATTTTGGCCTAACTAATCCTTCAGCGCCCATAGCGCTTTGTGACGCTACTTTTTGATGATGCCCGGATGCGAATAAGTCGCTATAAATCCTTAAATATAGTGATCTGTCAGAGTCTGTATCATCATAACGAGGAAATCTTCCACATAAGTTATAAAACATTGCTGCTGCATCATAAGCGGCTGATGCGCCGCCCGTACGATCCTTTCCACTCTTACAGGCCACCCAAGCTGTAGCGCCTATGCAATTGATAATCATGATTTCCATGGCAGCCATTAAGGATTGCCGATGACGCTTATCATTCGTTCCGAATATTTCTACACGACCTTGGCCTGGCGGAATTGATAATAAAGCCAGTATTGCATCAAACAAACGCAGCGTATTTTTATCAAACTCTGCTTTACCTTCGTCACTCAAACGTAGCTTAAGTGCTTTAATAAGCTCGTCTTTATCATCACTTGATATACTTCCCTTGTCTGCACAATCATTCAGTATTATTAATAAATCGTCTTTTTCAGAAATCTTTTCTAATAAATAACGCCTTACCGCACCTAATAATAACGCTGTATTACTGTCATTATGCTTAGTCTGCTCAGGATGAACACTAAAACGACGCCATATATTGAGCGGATGATTAGTCGATAATAAAGTAATTTTACTAAAAGAATGCCCTTTATATTCCAAACTTCCATTGTCCCGCACAACAAAACCCCATTGCCTTAAAAAAGTTTTGCTTGCAGACGCAGTCGGATCGCTTAAAGCCCTCTGAAAGCGCTTAACTGCTTTCTCTTTCATTTCATATATCTTGCTATCATTGTCACTAGCATCTGAAAGATGCTGACTCTTTAACGTAGCCGCCATTCCAGGCGACAAAAGTGACTGCGTCAAAATAACCGCCTCGCTAGTCTCGTCAACATGTGATTTACTAATCTGTTGTTCCAAGCTCAATCTAATCTGCGAAGCTAAATTTAAATAGGTTAAGCGTAATCCCTCGTCATCAGCATGAACCCGTTTCAGCAAATCAATAGGAAAAGGGGTTGCATGTCGAAAATAAGTTAAAGCCTTCTTATTACTGATGTAAAAATCATGCCGCGACATATTAGCAACACCAGGAATACAACGCAGCGAGGAAGGTATTGATTTAGTGCAGAGATCTTCCCAATTGGCTTTAATAAAATCCTGTTGCCATAAAGTTAAGTGCTGGAACCAGAGAGGCGGATCACTTTTAATTTCCTCATATTCTTGCCGCAAAATTTCGCTATCAACCAATGGTATTTCGCTCTGTAATGTAAACGTTTCATCGGTTTCAAAGTATTCACGTCCTTTTTCCCAGACTGAACAGCGTTCGGCAAGCAGTAGTGATGTAAATGAATCTTTTAGCGTGGTATGCTGAAGTAAAATATCATTATATTGTTCCAGCAAACGATTAAAATATTTTTTGTTTACATTAAAAGGAGCGCCTTTATCAAGACGCTTAGCATAATCCCTATAAATGGCTTCAATATTTTTCTTTATTAAATCGAGTCTGGCTGAAAATTTAGTGCCTGTTTTCCAATCTATTGCCGTCAAATGCTCTATTAAAAGCAACATTCCATCTTTATAAGATTCCCCTCGGCGCTTTAAATTTTCAACGGCTTTTTTTTTGATTGGCATACAGCGTACTCTATTTTTATTCTAAACTTTTATCATAATTATTATTCTAATAATAATAGTAGCAGCTTATTATTAATAGAATATTAACCACCGCACCCTTCATGCTTTTAAACATAAAAATCGTGGTAATTCATAAAAAAATAATAAAGTTAGAAATAAAAAATGCACCTAAAAGGTGCATTTTTCTAGTTAGCTTTGTAACCGTCAAACAGGAAGCAAAAAATTACTTTACTTCGTCTTTAGGTTCAGATAACGCCTGACTCAATGCCTGTTCTGCATCACTGGCTGTCACTTGCGGAGCCACTAATTTTTGCTTTCTTGCCAAACTATTAGCTGCTCGCTGACGTCGTGATTCAGCATGATAGGCAAATCCTGTACCCGCTGGAATTAAACGTCCTACAATCACGTTTTCTTTCAGTCCTTTCAGATCATCACGTTTTCCTGTCACCGCTGCTTCCGTTAAAACACGTGTGGTTTCTTGGAACGAAGCCGCTGAAATAAACGAATCTGTCGCCAACGATGCTTTAGTAATCCCTAATAATACAGACTCAAAGCGTGCAGGCAGTTTATCATCACTGGTTAATTTACGGTTTTCTTCTTTGACGCGCGCTTCTTCAAGCTGCTCGCCTTTTAAGAAACGACTTTCGCCAGAATCCAAGATGTTCACTTTACGCAGCATTTGACGAACAATCACTTCGATGTGTTTATCGTTAATCTTAACACCTTGTAGACGGTAAACCTCTTGCACTTCACTCACGATATAATTAGACAGTTTATTAATTCCTAACAGACGTAAGATATCATGTGGATTTAAAGGACCATCTGCCACAACCTCACCACGCTCAACATGTTCACCTTCAAAAACAGTGACATGACGCCATTTTGGAATTAATGCTTCAAAGACTTCGCCACTATTTCCAGTAATCACCAAACGGCGTTTGCCCTTGGTTTCTTTACCAAAACTAATAATTCCAGAAATCTCTGCCAAAATAGCCGGTTCTTTTGGTTTGCGTGCTTCAAAGAGATCCGCTACTCGTGGTAAACCTCCGGTAATATCTCGGGTCTTAGACGTTTCTTGCGGAATACGTGCCACGATATCACCGACGCCCACTGCTGCACCATCTTCTAAGCTCAAAATAGCGTTAATAGGTAAGAAGTAATGCGCTGGTAAGCGTGTACCGGGTAAAAATAAATCATTACCTTCTTTATCGGCTAATCTCACCATCGGTCTTAACTCTTTACCACCGGAACCGCGTTGTTTAGAGTCCATCACCACGATACTGGTTAAACCGGTCACTTCATCGGTTTGGCGATTCATGGTAATACCATCAACCAAATCAATAAATTTAATATATCCAGCTACTTCCGTCACAACCGGGTGAGTATGCGGATCCCACTGCGCGATGACTTGGCCTGGCACCACTTCGGTACCATCAGAAACCTTAATACTCGCACCATAAGGGAGCTTATAGCGCTCACGTTCACGGCCTTGGGCATCTAACAGGGTTAGTTCACCGGAGCGCGAAACCGTTACAAAATGGCCATCGGCGTGCTTCACTAACTTAATATTGTGTAGCTTAATTCGACCTTTAGATTTCACTTGGATGTGGTTCGCTAAAGCGACCTGCGAAGCAGCTCCCCCGATGTGGAAGGTACGCATGGTTAGCTGTGTACCCGGCTCACCGATTGACTGTGCAGCAATAACACCCACAGACTCCCCAATCACAACTAAGTGTCCACGTGCTAAGTCTCGGCCATAACAAGCCGCACAAATACCATAACGTGCCTCACAAGTAATAGGAGAACGTACATTCACTTGATCCACCGCGCGTTCTTCTAAGATGTTAACCCACTGTTCATCCAGCAAGGTACCCTTATTAACCACGATATCATCGCTACCAGGTAGGCTCACATCGTCAGCTAATACACGGCCTAATACACGCTCACGTAGCGGCACCATAATTTCGCCGCCTTCTACATGGGGCGTAATTAAAATACCTAATTCTGCACCACAATCGAGTTCAGTCACCACCATATCTTGTGCAACATCCACTAACCTACGAGTCAAATACCCAGAGTTAGCTGTCTTAAGTGCTGTATCGGCAAGACCTTTACGCGCACCGTGGGTGGAAATAAAGTACTGTAATACGTCTAATCCTTCGCGGAAGTTAGCCGTAATCGGTGTTTCAATAATGCTACCGTCTGGTTTGGTCATTAATCCACGCATACCCGCTAACTGACGCATTTGCGCAGGTGAACCCCGCGCGCCTGAATCTGCCATCATGTACACAGGGTTAAATGATTCTTGTGCAACGACCTTGCCTTCTGAGTTCGTGACATCTTCAGTCGCCAATTTTTCCATCATCGCTTTTGCGACTTGGTCATTGGTACGCGACCAGATATCAACGACTTTGTTATAACGCTCACCTTGTGTTACCAACCCTGAGGAATACTGTGCTTCAATTTCTTTTACTTCCGTTTCGGCTTCGGAAATAATGGCATCTTTGCTTTCAGGAATAATTAAATCTTCAATCCCGATAGAAATACCCGCACGTGTGGCGTAGGTAAAGCCGGTATACATTAACTTATCTGCAAAGATAGCGGTCGCCTTCAAGCCTAAACGACGATAGCATTCGTTAATAAGGCTTAAAATAGCTTTTTTGTTCAAGGTCTTATTAATTAAAGAAAACGGTAGACCATCCGGTAAGACTTCACGCAGTAAAGCTCTACCAATAGTACTATCTAACAGTTTAGTTGATTCTTGTTTGTTACCTTGCTCATCAAATAGCACTTCAGTAATACGCACTTTGATTTTGGCATGCAAATCAGCATGTCCGGTATCATAAAGTTGGCGTACTGAGTTGATATCCGCACAGACCAACCCTTCACCTTTGGCATTAATTCTATCGCGCGTTAGGTAATAAAGGCCTAATACCACATCCTGTGTAGGAACAATAATAGGTTCGCCGTTCGCAGGTGATAAAATATTGTTAGTCGACATCATTAAAGCACGTGCTTCTAACTGCGCTTCGATGGTTAATGGTACGTGTACTGCCATTTGGTCACCGTCAAAGTCAGCGTTATAGGCGGTACAAACTAAAGGATGCAACTGAATTGCCTTACCTTCAATCAAAATAGGTTCAAACGCTTGAATACCCAGTCGGTGCAAGGTAGGTGCTCGGTTTAATAACACCGGATGTTCACGAATCACTTCTTCTAAAATATCCCAAACTTCCGGTGATTCGTTTTCTACCATCTTTTTAGCGGCTTTAATCGTAGACGCTAAATCATGTAATTGTAATTTGCTTAAAATAAATGGCTTAAATAACTCTAAAGCCATTTTCTTCGGCAAACCGCATTGATGTAATTTCAGGGTAGGCCCTACTACGATAACGGAACGACCTGAGTAATCGACTCGTTTACCTAATAGATTCTGTCTGAATCGACCTTGCTTACCTTTAATCATATCCGCTAATGATTTTAAAGGTCGCTTATTACTACCGGTAATCGCACGTCCGCGACGACCATTATCTAATAAAGCATCAACCGATTCTTGTAACATACGTTTTTCGTTACGTACGATAATGTCGGGTGCATTTAAATCAAGCAAGCGCTTTAAACGGTTATTACGGTTGATAACGCGGCGATATAAATCATTTAAATCAGAGGTTGCAAAACGTCCGCCATCTAAAGGCACTAAAGGACGTAAATCAGGTGGTAATACCGGTAATACCGTTAGCACCATCCATTCGGGCTTATTACCTGATTGTTCAAACGCTTCTAGAAGCTTTAAACGCTTCGCATATTTCTTTAATTTTGTTTCTGAATTGGTATTAGGAATTTCTTCACGTAAGCGATTAATTTCTTCACCCATTTCTAAGGTAATGAGTAATTGTTGTATCGCTTCGGCACCCATACGCGCATCAAATTCATCACCGTGTTCTTCGATAGCTTCTAAGTATTGTTCATCCGTTAAAAGCTGTCCTCGCTGCAACATGGTCATGCCAGGTTCAATCACAACAAAGGCTTCAAAATACAGCACGCGCTCTATATCACGTAATGTCATATCGAGTAAAAGACCGATACGTGAAGGTAAGGATTTTAAAAACCAAATATGCGCAACAGGACTGGCTAATTCAACGTGCCCCATACGTTCACGACGCACTTTGGTCAATGCCACTTCAACGCCACATTTTTCACAGATGACGCCACGATGTTTTAGTCGCTTATATTTACCACATAAGCATTCATAGTCTTTGATAGGTCCAAAAATTTTCGCACAAAACAAACCATCTCTTTCAGGTTTAAAGGTACGATAATTGATAGTCTCAGGTTTTTTCACTTCACCATAAGACCACGTACGGATCATCTCAGGCGAAGCCAATGAAATACGAATATTATCAAATTCATCCAGATAATCTTCTTGCTTCAAAATACCTAATAAATCAGCCATTAAAGGTTTTTCAGCCACCTGAGAAGCAGATTGCACCGCTTCTGCCATGCTGGCTAAGCTTTCTTGAGGCGAAGTTTGTTTATCTTCTTGTGCAGACACTTCTTTATCTGCCGCCATTGATTCTGTCGCAGCACTTTCAACTTCATTATTCATAGGGTCCACTTTTGGTTTAGTTGCCAAGGTTATAACTCCACATCAGATTAATCTTTGGTTTCTAATTCTGCATTAATTGCCAAGGAGCGTATTTCCTTGACTAATACGTTAAACGATTCTGGCATACCCGCTTCCATATGATGGTCACCATCAACAATATTTTTATACATCTTCGTTCGACCAGCGACATCATCTGATTTCACCGTTAACATTTCTTGTAAAGTGTAAGCTGCACCGTAGGCCTCTAAAGCCCACACTTCCATTTCACCAAATCGCTGTCCACCAAACTGTGCTTTACCACCCAACGGCTGTTGAGTGACTAAACTATAAGAACCCGTTGATCGCGCATGCATTTTATCGTCAACTAAGTGATTTAGTTTGAGCATATACATATAACCAACCGTAACAGGGCGTTCAAAACGCTGACCCGTTCTACCATCATAAAGCGCTGTTTGGCCTGATTCAGGTAGATCCGCTAAGCGTAACATGCGCTTGATTTCCGTTTCAGTCACACCATCAAAAACAGGGGTCGCCATAGGCACACCTTTACGCAAATTCTGCGCCAACTCTAGCGCTTCTTCATTCGATAAAGCATCGAGATCAACCTTTTGCGCGGTTTGCTTATTATCGTTATAGATAGAACCTAAAAAGGTTTTGATTTCTTTCATGTTTTTCTTGCTATCTAACATGCCGCCTATCTTTAAACCTAAGCCCTTGGCTGCCCAACCTAAATGGGTTTCTAATACTTGTCCCACGTTCATACGTGATGGAACCCCTAATGGATTCAACACGATATCAACGGGTGTACCATCTTCCATATAAGGCATATCTTCGACAGGGATAATGGTTGAAATAACCCCTTTGTTACCATGTCGACCGGCCATTTTATCCCCGGGCTGGATACAACGTTTAATAGCCAAATACACCTTAACGATTTTGAGAATCCCTGGTGCTAAATCATCGCCTTGGGTTAATTTTTTACGTTTACTTTCAAACTTTTCATCTAAAGCTAAACGAGCCGCTTCAAGTTGCTTAGCAACGGCTTCTAATTGTTGATTAGTGGCTTCATCACGCAAGCTGACCGAAAACCACTGATCTTTAGACAACGTATTTAAATATTCCAGCGTTACCTTGCTACCCGATTTGAGCTTATTAGGACCACTGCTTGCAACAGCACCCACTAATAATGTTTCTAAACGTTGGTAACTATCATTTTCTAAAATTCTAAATTCGTCGTATAAGTCTTTCTTAATTTTTTCTAAAGCCGTGGCTTCGATACTTAAAGCACGTTGATCTTTTTCCAAACCATCACGTGTAAAGACTTGCACGTCGATAACGGTTCCTCGCATACCGGAAGGCACACGCAATGAACTATCTTTTACATCAGACGCTTTTTCACCGAAAATGGCGCGTAATAGTTTTTCTTCTGGCGTTAATTGTGTTTCACCTTTTGGTGTCACTTTTCCAACCAGAATATCGCCACCTTCAACCCAAGCCCCTAAATGCACAATCCCCGATTCATCTAATTTAGAAAGCGCGCTTTCACCGACATTAGGAATATCAGACGTAATTTCTTCAGAACCTAATTTGGTATCACGCCCAATACAGGTCAGTTCTTCAATGTGAATCGTCGTAAAACGATCTTCAGAAACAACGCGTTCTGAAATTAAAATGGAATCCTCGAAGTTATATCCATTCCAAGGCATAAACGCGACTAACAAGTTGCGCCCTAATGCTAATTCACCGAGATCCGTAGAAGGACCATCCGCTAATACATCCCCTTTCTTAATCTTGTCGCCTTTATTGACTAAAGGTCGTTGGTTAATACAGGTATTTTGATTAGAACGTGTATATTTTGTCAGGTTATAGATATCAACACCGGCTGTACCTGCTACCGCTTCCTCGTCGTCTACACGCACAACGATTCGACCCGCATCAACGGAGTCAATAAAGCCACTACGTTTTGCGACAACAACAACACCCGAGTCTACTGCCACTTTACGTTCCATCCCTGTTCCCACTAAGGGTTTTTCAGTACGTAAGGTAGGAACCGCCTGACGTTGCATATTAGAACCCATCAACGCACGGTTTGCATCGTCGTGTTCTAAGAACGGAATTAAAGAAGCCGCTACGGAAACAACCTGTGACGGCGAAATATCCATATAATCGACTTTATCTGCTGTTGTCAGCATGGATTCATTACGATGGCGTGAAGGAATCAAATCATCGATGAGTCGGCCATGGCTATCCAAACGTGTATTAGCCTGCGCAATAACATATTTACCTTCTTCAATCGCCGATAAATATTGGATTTCATGCGTTACTTTACCATTTTCAACTTTTCGATAAGGGGTCTCAAGGAACCCATAATGGTTTGTACGTGCGTAAACAGCCAGAGAATTAATCAAACCAATATTAGGTCCTTCAGGTGTTTCAATCGGACAAACACGACCATAATGGGTTGGATGCACGTCTCGAACTTCAAAGCCCGCACGTTCACGGGTTAAACCACCCGGCCCAAGTGCAGAAACACGTCGTTTATGGGTAATTTCTGAAAGTGGATTTACTTGATCCATGAACTGCGATAATTGACTGGAGCCAAAAAATTCTTTTATCGCCGCAGAAATAGGTTTAGCGTTAATTAAATCTTGTGGCATTAAATTTTCAGATTCTGCCACGCTGAGACGATCTCTAACCGCTCGTTCCACACGCACTAAGCCAACACGGAACTGATTTTCGGCCATTTCACCCACACTGCGCACACGTCGATTACCTAAATGGTCAATATCATCGACATCGCCTTTACCATTACGAATATCAATCAAGGCTTTTAAAACATCAACAATATCTTCTTTAGCTAAAGTGCCGGATCCTAAAATTTCTTCACGTCCTAAGCGCCGATTAAACTTCATTCGGCCTACGGCGGATAGATCATAACGATCGGGGACAAAAAATAGATTTTTAAATAAAGCCTCTGCCGCTTCCTTGGTTGGTGGTTCACCCGGACGCATCATACGGTAGATTTCTACTAATGCTTCTTGCTGGCTATTGCTAGGATCAATACGCAAGGTCGTGGAAACATAAGCGCCTGAATCTAAATCATTGGTATACAGTGTTTCAATGGTTTTTATACCGGATTCAGCTATTTTTTTAATGGTATCAGCGGTTAATTCAGTATTCGCTTCAAATAAAATCTCACCTGTTTCTGGGTCAATGACTGGTTTTGCTAAGGTTTTACCCAGCAAGTATTCAGATGTAAATTCTAATTGTTTTATTTTTGCTTGTTCTAACTGGCGAATTTGTCGCGCAGCAATACGGCGACCTTGTTCTATAATAACTTTACCTGCTGCATCCTTAATATCAAATGTGGCGATTTCACCGCGTAGACGCTCAGGTACTAAATCTAAAACAACTGATTCACCTTTGAGATGGAAGGTGTTATTCGCGAAAAATAATTCGAGTATTTCTTCAGTGGTAAATCCCAAGGCACGTAATAGGATCGTTGCCGCTAATTTACGACGTCTGTCGATACGAACAAAGAGGTTATCTTTGGGATCAAACTCAAAATCTAGCCATGAACCACGGTAAGGGATAATGCGCGCTGCATAAAGTAATTTACCGGATGAGTGTGTTTTACCTTTATCATGCTCGAAAAATACACCCGGTGAACGATGTAGTTGCGAAACAACCACACGGTCAGTTCCATTAATAACAAAGCTACCCGTATCCGTCATCAAGGGTAATTCACCCATGTAGACTTCTTGTTCTTTAATATTTTTAACTCGATTGGTGCCTGGCGCTGCTTCTTTATCGAAAATAATCAAGCGCATCTTGACACGTAAAGGCGCACCGTAGGTTAGGCCGCGTGCTTGACATTCTTTAACATCAAAAGGCGGTTGCCCTATGCGGTAGCTGATATATTCTAAGGTCGCTTCGCCACCTGAATAAGAAGAAATAGGAAACACTGATTTAAAAGCCGCATTCAGCCCAAACTCTTCTAAAGCGTCTGCTGGGGTATCTGTTTGTAAAAAACGATGGTAAGACTCGATCTGGGTCGCTAAAAGATAAGGCGCCTCCATAATCGTGGCTTGTTTACCAAAATTTTTCCGAATACGTTTTTTTTCTGTGAATGAATAAGACTTAGCCGCTGACTCAGTTGCTTGGGATGTCCGAATTACCATCAAAGTTCACCTAGTTTAGAGAACAGAATTACAATTACATTGAAAAAAGCACTAACATAAGAATGCTCAAGTTAACCCTGAGCATCTCATTTTGACTTAAATAAGTTTCAGTTGCTGCCCTTTCATAAAGAAAAGACAACAACTGCTCTTAAATAAATCCAATCTATTTAAAACGCGTTGACTTTATTTCAGTTCAACTTTAGCGCCAGCTTCTTCAAGCTGCTTTTTAAGCGCTTCTGCATCGGCTTTAGAAAGCCCTTCTTTAACAACAGGTGTTGCTGATTCAACGAGGTCTTTAGCTTCTTTTAAGCCTAAAGCAGTTGCTGTGCGTACTACTTTAATAACGTTAATTTTATTAGCGCCAACGTCTGACAAAATTACGTTAAATTCAGTTTTTTCTTCGGCAGCAGCGGCTGATCCGCCCGCACTAGGAGCCGCTACAGCAACAGTCGCTGCGGCAGCAGAAACACCAAACTTCTCTTCCATGCTCTTAATAAGATCAACAACATCCATTACGCTCATGTTTGCAATCGCGTTTAATACATCTTCTTTAGAATTAACGGCTGTACTCATAAAATATCGCTCCAAAAATAAATAATCTCTTCTATAACCTTTTAATTACCCTGCCGCTTGACGCTGATCGCGTACTGCAGCAACGGTACGTACGAGTTTGGCATGTGGTTCAGCCAAGGTACGAACCAGTTTGGTAATAGGCGCTTTCATAACTGCCATTAAGGTGGCAATCGCTTCATCACGTGTCGGTAAACTAGCCAGCTTATCAATATCATTCACAGGAAGCAGTTGACCATCAAACGCTAATGCTTTAACTAGCAATTTTTGGTTCTGCTTTGTAAATGCTTTAATAAGTCGTGCTGCTGCGCCAGGTTCTTGTTGAGAAAACGCTAAGAGTAAAGGACCGACTAAGGTATCTTGAAGACACGCAAAATCTGTTCCTTCCAAAGCACGTCGTGCCAGTGTATTGCGCACAACACGCAAATAAACACCGGAATTACGCGCTTGTACTCGCAATTGACTCAACTCTCCCACGCTCAATCCGCGATATTCAGCAGTGACTGCCGATAACGCGTTTTTTGCAACTTCTCCGACTTCCGCGACAATGGCCTGTTTATCTTCAAGTCTTAGTGTCACGTTCTGGTTTCTCCTCATTCTGAATGATACTAAATCAGGTGTTAGCGTGGCGCACACGCGCCGTCTATCATCCGCTTTAGCAATACTCAGCAATTTAATTAAGGTGGCCGTAATACGGTTCACCGTCTGCGTAGGAAATATTAAGCTTTGATAAAAAACTTCGTCATTGCGCACGGCAATTCAGTCATTTTTCATCAAAACACCTACGGTCTTCGACAGTTAGTAGGGTTTTTACCTACTTTCTGCGAATTTCTTAGACCTAAAATGCAGCGTTTTATGCTTTGCTTGCTGCATTTAAGCGGTCAATGTTCTGCCCTTATAAGGGGGTAACCCTTCTATACTAAATAGTGGAGCTAGTCAAGCGACCCACTGCACACACCCTAGGCTGTTTCTGCAACCGATGAAAGGTTAACAAGTAATCCCGGGCCCATGGTGGTAGACAAATGTAATCTTCTTAAAAAGATACCCTTGGCTGTACTTGGTTTTGCTTTTTTAACGGCAGACAGTAACGCATCTAAATTTTGCTGTAACTGCTGCGCTTCAAAATTGATTTTACCAATCGTACAGTGCACGATTCCGCCTTTATCCGCGCGGTACTGTACCTGACCTGACTTTGCATTGGTCACTGCCGTGGTCACATCCGTTGTCACGGTACCCAGTTTAGGGTTAGGCATTAAGCCTCTAGGGCCTAATATTTGACCTAATTGTCCTACAAAACGCATTGCATCAGGTGTAGCAATCAACACATCAAAATCTAAGTTACCGGCCTTAATTGATTCGGCAAGGTCTTCAAAACCAACGATATCAGCACCGGCCGCTTTTGCCGCATCCGCATTACCTGCTTGAGCGAAAACAGCGACACGCGTGGTTTTACCAATCCCGTGCGGTAATACAACAGCACCGCGAACCGCTTGATCCGACTTACGTGGGTCTACGCCTAGATTAATACTCACATCTACGCTTTCATTAAACTTAACCGTAGAGAGCTCTTTCAGTAAAGCGATCGCCTCTAAAACAGAATACGTCTTATTAAGAGGAAGTTTTTCTTTGATCAGCTTGAGACGTTTAGTCAACTTAGTAGCCATTTTATATTCCCCCTTCTACTTCAACGCCCATGTTGCGCGCGGTACCTGCGATGGTACGAACCGCTGCATCCATATCCGTTGCTGTTAAATCAGGCATCTTAATCGTTGCAATCTCTTCCAATTGCTTACGTGAAATTTTACCGACTTTGTCTTTATTCGGATTACTACTGCCCTTGCTAATACCTACTGCTTTAAGCACTAGATAAGAGGCTGGTGGGGTTTTGATAACAAAGGTGAAGCTACGATCACTGTAAACCGTGATAATAACCGGCATAGGCATGCCTTTTTCATCTTTTTGCGTGCGAGCGTTGAAAGCCTTACAAAACTCCATAATATTCACCCCTTGTTGACCCAATGCAGGACCAATTGGAGGTGCAGGATTAGCTTCGCCAGCCTTAACCTGTAGTTTTACATAGGCTTGAATTTTTTTTGCCATTTTTTATATCTCCGGGTAGTTAGCGCTTACCGAAATAAGCTCCCCATTGTACTCATTACGATGAGTATGTTTTTATCCCCCTCTATTTAAAATAGGGGGCCCTAAAGATTCACCGAAGTGAATCTAAATTACATTAAGCCTTTTTAACTTGCCCAAATTCCAATTCAACCGGCGTGGAACGACCAAAGATGACTACCGCAACACTTAAGCGGTTTTTCTCGTAATTGACCTCTTTAACTTCGCCATCAAAATCGGCAAAAGGCCCATCGACCACCCGTACCACTTCTCCCACTTCAAACAAGACCTTAGGTTTGGGTCTATCCGCCCCTTCTTGCATGCGATGGAGAATTTTATCCACTTCTTTTGCACTCAGTGATACGGGCTTATCACTCGTGCCGCCAATAAATTTAATAACGCCTGGCGTTTTTTGCACCAGATACCAGCTATCTTCATCCATTTCCATTTCTACTAACACATAGCCTGGATAAAATTTACGTGCTGTCTTGCGTTTACGCCCCTGGCGTATTTCCACGACCTCTTCAGTAGGAACAATAATCTGGCCAAATTTATGCGTAAGCCCTTGCTGCTGAATACGGTCGTTTAGCGCCTCTAAGACCTTGCGCTCATAACCTGATCGCGCCTGTACCACGTACCAGTGCATCTTACTCGGTGCCATTTGGTTTTCGACTACTTCCGATGATTTTTCAGGCTGGCTGGAAGAATCTTGTTCAACCTCAGTTTTTTTTTCTACCATAAATGTAAACTACCCTCTTCTAACCAGTTAAAAACGCAACAAGCCACAATAAGAAACTATCTACTGCCCACAAAAACAAACCCGCCAATAAGACCATCACCATGACCAGAAGCGTCGTACGCACCGTCTCTTGCCGAGTCGGCCAAACTACTTTATACAATTCAGCACGCGCGGCCTGTGAAAATGACCATAGACGCTGTCCCTGCGTTGTATAAAAAAAGAGCGCTGCCAGCACAAGGATGCCCATTATCCAAGCTATCAACCGAATAGCAAGGGGCTGATGCGAGAAATGGTAATTAACACCAATAGCCAGCGCCAGACCTACACCTATTGCCAACCATAGGAAAACATCTTTTGTCGATGTTTTACTTTCTAATTTCGTGTTCTTCATCTTACCTTTTCTATCTGGCAGGCCAGGAGGGATTCGAACCCCCAACTTTCGGTTTTGGAGACCGACGCTCTACCGTTGAACTACTGGCCTAAACTGGAGCCCACAACCGGGATCGAACCGGTGACCTCTTCCTTACCAAGGAAGTGCTCTACCACTGAGCCATGTGGGCG
>Ga0075364_10000067_pt1 | contig 40185 bp, 45 predicted proteins | sample EndMetdeltDD1764_FD_71517 | JGI IMG/M metagenome (GOLD analysis project Ga0075364, IMG submission 71517) | Populus endosphere microbial communities from Tennessee, USA - Endosphere MetaG P. deltoides DD176-4 | ecosystem: Host-associated > Plants > Roots > Endosphere | place: USA: Tennessee... | reverse complement strand
ATTTATACCACAAATATTCTTAGGATTCGAGAAAAGAAAAAAAGGAGAAAAGGTTAGGCTGTTGCTGGTGTAGGTTCTGTTGTCGCTGTTTCTTTTGCAACTCGAGTTGCTTGCTGTGCAGCTGCTGCTAATTTAAATGTACGCAGACACTTTGTGCAAAGCTTCATTTTGACACTTCGACCATTGATGACAAATCGTGCTGTATGCAAGTTTGGTTTAAAAATCTTTCGGGTGCGGCGTTTTGAATGAGACACGTTGTGCCCGTACATAACTCCTTTGCCACAATTGTTACACTTCATTCCCATAGGACATTATGATATCATATAACCGTTGAGATAACAATATCTCTTGCGTTTAGCTTTTATGGAAATTCTTTCACCTATTCTTAGTATTTTTGTTTTAGTTTATTCCTCAGTCTTGCACGAAATTGCACATGGGTATGTCGCCTATCGGTTGGGCGATCCAACGGCTAAGATTCGGGGTCGTCTTACCTTAAATCCTATTTCCCACATTGATCTCTATATGAGTATTCTGCTTCCGTTGTTTCTTTATATTTCAACCGGCGGACGATTTATTTTTGGAGGAGCCAAGCCAGTGCCTGTTGATCCTTATAATCTTCGCGATGGAAGAAAAGACCTAGCGATCGTATCGCTCGTTGGGCCACTAACCAACATCTCACTGGCAATTGTTGCAAGTTTGCTGGCACACCTGATCTTTCCTGATGCATCCTTTAGAGAAGTTATGCAAAGCGGCATTCTCGGTTTTATCCTCGCAACTACCGTCCAATGGAATCTGGTTCTAGCAATCTTTAATCTTGTGCCAATTCCACCTCTGGATGGTTCTAAAGTCTTTTCACTCATTTTATCTCCTAAAAATGCCGAAGCATATATGTCACTTGAATCTATTGGCATGATTATTTTGATGGCGCTGTTGTTTTTCCCTATTGGTGGATTTTCACTCATGGGGGTTGTTTCGGCAATCGTTGATTTTGCTCTTTCGCTCCTCGGATTTCCTCCTTTTCAGATTAACTCTTGACAAACAAAATAGCTTTATACAACAATAGATAAATACCGTATTTTTTATCTATGAAGAAAAAAAGTGTTCCAACAAAGACAAACAAGAAGAAAATGAAAGGTGAAGCAAAAAGTGGAGCTCTTTATGTAGTAGCAGCATTAGGAATCGTCGCACTCTTCGGAGGCGTTATGGCAGGAGGAGCAATCCCCACCATGACCAAACTAGACACTCCCCCAAATCAAGGTCCTCTCTATACCTGTTGTGATAGTGGTGATGGAACAGCCTGCAAACCAATCCTTGAAAAACAAATCGCTTATAATGGCGAAGCTTATGCATTGTTGAAATCAAACATTGCACAAGGAGAATCAGGACATATTGTCCCAACCGATCAATTTACTCCAGATGGCGGTAGGATTTTTATTAACTCTTCTAATAAAACAGCAAACTATGATATCCCCGGCTGTGAACCAGGAAAAGATTTAATTGGCATTAATGATCCATCCGCTGCTGACCGTCCATGTTTTGGTATACCAGATGAAGAAATTATTTATGTCTGCCGAGATACCGTCGCTGAATGTAACAAACAAATTAATGCTGGCACAACACCATTTGATGCCTACTTCCGTGTCAAAGATGGTGACGTGCCTGCTGAAATTGCTAGCTATTGCCCAAAACCAAAAGACACATCAGGTAATAAACCACAAGAAATCGTTGGTGTCCCAACACCTGGTGGCAGAAAGAATCTCCAACTGGAAACATTCCAAGTGAAACAAGAAAAGAAGCTCTATGAATGGCTTGGCGCATGGTGCAAACCAGCAATAAACCTTTACCCAACACAAAAGACAAACGTTCATGTAGAAGTTGAACCAAAAGGCAAATTCACGTTGACGATTCCTACATATCCACAAGGTGGCTGGGATGTCACTGCTTATCCTGATGGACGAGTCGTTGAAGGTAATAAAACTTATCCATATCTTTACTGGGAAGCATCGTTGCCAGACAGTTTGATCAAAGAGCCAGCAGAAGGCTACGTTGTTGAACACAAAGAATTGGCAAATCTCTTTAGTAAAGCATTACCTCAATTGGGACTAAATGCAAAAGAAACAAAAGAGTTTAGCGACTATTGGGTAAAGGCATTACCTGATGCTAAGTACTACTTCGTAGGTGTCATGCCAGAGTCAGAGATTGATTATCTTGCACCGCTGAAAATTCAACCAGCACCTGATAGTATCCGACGAGTTACGCTTTACTTCAAAGCACTGGATAGCAAGATTTCAGTTCCTGCACCAAAACCTGCATCATTTGAAAGAAAAGGATTCACCGTTACTGAATGGGGTGGCTTCTTCAAAGCAGACAAAAACCACAAAAACTTCACCTGTTTAATGTGATTGAACATAACAATTTGGTTCAATCACAGTGGACGCTAGTCCAGCTGTAACATCTCTTAACTCAAACCTAATCCCCTCTTTTTTCTCCTCATAAATATGGAATCAACTTTTCCTAAAACTCTTCTTGCATTAGAAAAAAAACTCTGATACGCTATCTCTAGATGAGCTTAAAGTTCATAAAAAATAAGTCATATCTTTTCTTCACCGTTATTATCCTTCTTCAAGGAATTGCTCTCACCATTTTTGTTACGCAAGATCGCAAAAACCTAGAGACACATGCTGCAAGCAGCTTTGTCAAAACTCGTGTAGCTGATGGAGCATCGAGTTTGACTGCGATGGAATTTGCTCCAGACGGCAGATTATTCTTTTTAGAAAAAGCCGGGAAAGTCAGAGTCGTAAAAGATGGATCACTCCTCCCAACGCCTTTTCTAACGTTACCTGTTGCCACGGATGGAGAAAGAGGGGTTATCGGGATAGCCTTTGATCCAAACTTTGCCAGCAATAAATATATCTATATCCACTACACGGTAAGTTCTCCGCTGCATAACCGAATCAGTCGATTCACGGCAAATGGCGATGTGGCAGATCCTGCTAGTGAGACACCAATTCTTGATCTTCCCCCCCTCAATGCAGCAATTCATAATGGTGGCGCAATTCATTTTGGACCGGATGGCAAACTCTATATCGGCGTTGGTGATAATGCAAATGGTGCAAATGCACAAGACATGGCAACAATCATGGGGAAAGTCTTACGGATAAATGCTGATGGTACGATCCCGACAGACAATCCTTTTTATACAACGGCAACGGGAAATAGTCGAGCCATTTGGGCAACAGGATTCCGTAATCCTTATACATTTGGAATCCAACCAGGCACCGGACGACTTTTTGTGAATGATGTCGGAGATAATGGAGACAAACGATGGGAAGAAGTTAATGATGTGCAAAAGGGCAAAAACTACGGTTGGCCAACTGCTTGGGGTGACCTAGGAACGGGAGGGGAAAAACCTTTCTATACCTATCAAACAGAAGGCTGTGCAGTAACCGGCGGGACTTTTTATAACCCAGGTACCGTTACTTTCCCAAGTAATTATGTCGGCAAATACTTCTTTACTGATTATTGTAGTGGTTGGATTAAGACAATTGATCCGACAACCAAAGAAGTGGCGCTTTTCCAAAACTATCCGGTCCTCTTTCCTGCTGATCTTAAAGTCGGCCCCGATGGAGCCTTATATGTCTTAACATACAGCACCTCATACAGTACTGACGCGACGACAACAGGGTATATTGAAAAAATTGCGTATACGGATCCAGCAAATGCGACACCATCGCCTTGCGCTGTTAGCCCAACCCCAACTCCGACGCCAGCAGGCGCAACACCAGTCGGGACAATTGTCAGTCCAGCAAACAATGCTATTTATACAGCGGGACAAACAATCAATTATAGTGCGACCGGAACCGATACCGAAGATGGGACACTTCCTGATAGTGCATTTTCATGGACAATTGTTTTCCATCATGCAACGCATACCCATCCATTTCTTGGCCCGATCAACGGACAGAAAGCTGGCACCTTTACTATCCCACAACAAGGTGAATGGGCAAGGGATGTCTGGTATCGAGTCCATCTCACGGTGACCGATTCTTCAGGACTTAAGCACAGTTCATATGTGGATCTTAAACCAAAAACAACCGCATTAACACTTGCAACTGTTCCCCAAGGGTTACAAACAAGCTTTGATTCTGTTCCTGACACAAGCCCTTACACACAAACAACCGTTGCTGGTCTTAAACGAACAATTGGGACAACAGCAACCCAAACACTTAATGGGAAGACCTATCAATTTGTTTCCTGGTCTGATGGTGGAGCGCTGTCTCACGAGATTACGGCACCAACAACAAACACCACCTATACTGCCAACTTTACTGAAGTAGCAACCACGCCCACGCCAACAGGTACGGCAGCAGGCAATGGATTAACCGGTAACTACTATGCAAACATGACACTCACGGGAACACCAGTTATCCGTGTTGATCCCAAAGTAGGTTTTGGCTATGGCACAGGAGGTGGAGCTGGAGCAATGCATCCGTCCATGCCCGTTGACAAGTTTTCCGTCCGATGGACAGGATTTGTAAAACCAAAGTACTCACAAGCTTACACCTTTGCCACGAGAAGCGATGATGGTGTCAGGCTCTGGATCAATGGACAATTCCTCGTCAACAATTGGACAGATCATTCAACAACTGAAAACACTGGGACTATTACGCTAAATGCGGGGCAAAAATATACAGTGACGATGGAGTTCTACGATAATGGTTATGATGCAATTGCCGAGCTGTACTGGAGTAGCCCTTCACAGCCAAAAGAAATCATTCCACAATCACAACTATTCACTAATTAAAAAGCACCTAAAGATCTCTCTTGACTTTTTTTCTCTTCGACAATATACTAACTATGCTCTTTGATATTGGAATTTTGGTTGTATTATTTTTCTTAACAATTTCATAATTCCTGAGGTATTCTTTCCACAAAGAAAGAAAACGAGGTGTTTCTCTGTAGCCGTGGTTATAGAGATAGCTTTCCTAATTACTAGGTCGGGGAAAATACCAACCATACCATATCATTGAGCAGAACTTATCTAATCAAATAAGCGCAAAGGATTATCGCAGTTTATCTTTATAAAACGTGTCGAGGAGGAAATGGAAGGCATTACCAAATTCTTTAGGTGATGACTTAATTCGTTTCTTTAATTCTTTCTCCGTAAATGAGACATGACTCACTGATTCATGATTCAGTCGAAGTGATTCATCAGAAAAGATTTCATAGAGAACAAAATAATGATTCTCGCGTCTTCCTAACACTTCCCTATTAAGAACAGCTCTCCCAACAAACTTGTGTTCAAATTCCTGAATACCAATCTCCTCAAACACCTCTCGATAAAGGGCTTCAAGCTCCGTCTCACCTGATTGCACATGTCCACCAACCGGCGATACCAACTGCCCTGCATCCTGTCGATCGTCAGCTTGTTTAACAAAAATCCAATTGCCTTTTGAATCTTTTAATTCTGCAATAACAGTTCTATGGAGTAATCCTTCTTCATGTGCTTGTTTTTTGGTTGTCGCGTGCAGCACAATATTTTGAATATCGACAATATCGACCATTTCATCAAGACTTGAGATTGTTAGCTGCTTTTTCTTCATATACCTTTTGATGAATACCGCTTCTTATACTCTTTTAAATCTAATTTTGTGATTAACGATAACGGACGAGGAAGCTTATCTAACCCAAACCATCCAATGGCATCGCACTTCTCCGGCTCCATTATCATAGGCGTTTGCCCTCTTTTTATTTTTACCACAAAACTTGTCGCGACCCAATGTTGTTTATCTTTCACAATAATTTCATCTGCAACATGTAATAAATCAATAATCTCAACATCCACACCTAATTCTTCTTTTATCTCCCGTTTCACCGCATCTGTTCGCAGTTCTCCAAACTCGACACTCCCACCTGGTGCTTCCCATGAGCCTTTTTCATTCCTCGCAAGTTGACTTCGTTTACACAAAAGTATTTCTCCTTTATCATTAATAATTACCGCACCTGCAGAAACCCCAATGTAGTCAACACCTTTTTTCATTATCTCCTAAAATTATAACAAAATTACTGCAAACAGATAAGGCTTGCCCAAGCTCGCTCTCTCTGATAAAATTGCAATACTGTTGTGTGCCGTCTTAGCTCAGTGGTAGAGCAGCTGTTTTGTAAACAGCAGGTCATCAGTTCAAGTCTGATAGACGGCTCAATTATCGTGAAGAAAATGGTATAATAGAGATCTGCTAAGGTGGCGGAGTAGCAATCGCATGTGGCTGTAGACCACACGTCCGTAAGGACTACGGGGGTGCAAGTCCCTCCCTTAGCACTCATTTGAGCGTGAGACTCACTCTATACGCTTTTTTAGCACAGAATCTGCCGACGTGGCTCAGTGGTAGAGCGAGTTCTTGGTAAGAACTAGGCCATGGGTCCGATTCCCATCGTCGGCTCATCTAGCAGTTTTGAAGAAAATATAGTATAATAGCGATTATGGCGAAAAAAGGAGAACATCGTATTAAAATTGGACTGGTCTGCACTGTTTGCAAAAACAGAAATTACATCACGCAAAAAAATAAGATGGAGACACCAGAAAAATTAAAATTCAACAAATTCTGCAAACATTGCCACAAAGTAACCGAACACAAGGAAACAGAAAAATTGAAATAAATTTTCTTGCATCTTCCCCCGCGAAATCATCTATAATGAACCAATGAAACTCTCAAAGCAACAAACAGGTAACGTGTTCATTCTCGGTTCTGCTGGCCTTTGGGGAATCTTTCCCGTCATTACCATCCTTTCCTATAACAGTCTTTCTCCGCTAATTTCACTGGTATTGAGCAGTTTTTTTGCCGGACTCTTTTTTGCAGGTATGGTAACAATCAAGAAACATTGGCATGAAGTCCTCAATAAAGCAGCTCTAAAAAACATTTTGGTAGTCACTTTTTTCCTGGGTATTCTCTATTATTTATTCACCTTTATTGGACTTCAACATACGAGCGCAGGTAATGCGAGTATTGTCGCCATGACCGAAGTCTTTTTTAGTTTTTTATTCTTTCATGTATTGAGGAAAGAACATCTTCCCAAAATGCAACTCATTGGTGCAGGATTAATGGTCATCGGTGCACTGATCATTTTGGCTCCTAACTTTACCCATTTCCAGCTAGGAGATATGTTAATCCTTATAGCAGCAGCTGTTGCACCATTTGGGAACTTATTTATTCAAAAGGCTCGCAAACAAGTCAGCAGTGAGACAATAATGATGGTACGAAGCTTTTTGAGTTCAGCAATAATTCTCATCGTGGCATTATCGATAAACACACCAATTTCACTTCCAGCAATACAACAATCCCTAATCTTGATCTTGATCAATGGCTTCCTTCTTTTAGGAATTTCAAAAGTCTTTTGGATTGAAGGAATTCATCGTATTCCCGTCCCCACAGCAAATGCACTCGGCTGCGTCGTCCCCCTTATTACCTTAATTGTTGCCTGGCTGGTATTACATCAATCACCAACTCTCTGGCAATTACTTTCGCTAATCCCTATTTGTGCAGGCGTTTATTTCATTAATAAGAAAGACACGAAGTAGATTTGCAAATCGTTTCGTTTGAAGCTATAATAGAGTATATAGTAATTTCTAGGGGTGTGGTGAAATGGCTATCACAGCAGTCTCCAAAACTGCTTTTCATGGTTCGAGTCCATGCACCCCTGCACGATTATATTCAGACATGCAATGAACCTGGTGAGAGAATTGAGCTTTTACGATTCTTCAAATAGACTTCTTTAATTTTCGCTTTAACTGTTTTCTCATTATTACTTCTCATAAAATCAGCATAGCTCTTGGATATAGGTGTATTAGGATCGTATTTTGCACTCCATAAAATCATTTGTAACATGATCGGATACAAATCTCTCCCCTTTCGCGTTAACTTGTATATCTCTTTTCGTCCATCTTTGCTATCAGATTTCTTTTCTAGAATACCTCTTTCCAAAAGCTGCGTTAATCTGTCAGCTAAGATATTTGTGGATATTTTTTCTCTGGATGAAAGAAATTCTCCGTAGGTTTTTTTGCCGAAAAAAAGAATATCGCGGACAATTAAAAGCGACCAAATATCTCCAAATTCTTCAACAGCATAGTTGACTGGACAGGAAGAACGTTTTTTTGTATTGACAGCTTTCATTCGGTTTATTATAATAATTTCACTTGCAGATTACAAGTAAAATGTCTGCGCTTTGTTTATGGGAATAGCAATAAATTGGTTAGCAGTTGTTTTGGCAACAGTCGTTGGTATGATCGCCGCAAAAACATGGTTCACTCCGGTGACGTTTGGTCCTACATGGAGACAACTTACAGGCATCACTGAAAAAGATTCTCAAAAAGCAGGCAAAACACCAATACTAATTGTGTTGGTCGCAAATTTTATAACAGCAATCGTACTGACTGCCGCTATTTCCATCAGCTCGACATACTTCGAAAACAACTCTCTCTGGCACGCTTTGCTCATCGGTTTCGTAACATGGCTGGCGTTTTCAGCGACGACACTTACTACCCATAATATTTTTGAGCAAAAATCACAAAAACTCACATTGATCAATAATGGCTACCAGCTAGTCCTCTTTCTTATTATGGCGCTTGTGATCGGCTTAATTGGTGCATAACGATATACCTATGGCATATAACGAAGCATTGGCAAATAAAATCAGAAAAGCTTTGGCAGACCAAAAAGTTGAAGAAAAAAAGTTGTTTGGTGGCCTTGCTTTTATGATCAATGACAAAATGTGCATCACAGCGAGTAGTCAGATCACAGCATGATGGTTCGCATTGACCCCACCCTGCACGATGAACTCGTAAAAAGAAAAGGAGCACATACCGCTGTAATGCGCGGAAAAGAACACAAAGGTTGGATATTTCTGACCCAAGAAGCGATTGCGTCGGAAAAGGATTTTAAACAATGGATAGAACTTGCGTTACTATTTAACAAAACTAATAAATTAAAATAGAGACGAATTGTAGTAAAATATTCCAACATAGTTAATTAGCCCCTAACCGCAATGATACGTTAGAACCTCTGATATAATCAATTTATGACTTCTCATGATAGTGAAACTATTGCTAAAGGCCAACAAGTGATTACAGCCTGTGCATTTATTCATCATAATTTTAATGGTGTGGAAAAAGTATTTCTCCCAAAGAGAGCCGCTACAAAAAAGTTTTTACCAGACGTATTTGAATTACCAGGAGGACATATAGATTTTGGCGAAGACTTAGTAACAGGTCTCCAAAGAGAAATTAAAGAAGAATTCCAAATGGACATTGCAGTTGGAGATCCTTTTGCGGCTTTTACCTATATCAATCATATTAAGCAATCTCATTCAGTCGAGATCATCTATTTTGCAAGATTTGTGAATCCATTGGAGAATCTTATACTTAACCCTGCAGACCATTCTGAATTTGGTTGGTTTCAAGAAAAAGACATACTAACCAAAGTTGTAGATAAAAATAAAAACGCGGATGATGATGAGATCAAAGCAGTATTAAAAGGATTTCAGATACTCAATACTTCATCTCTTAATTTTGGCTGAGATACTCTCATAAATTGTAAAAATACATTCCCACTAACGGACAAAGAGATCGAACTTTTGTTATAATTACTTGTATGAAGATAATTTTGCTTGGTAGTATTCCTAAAGGTGATGATGTCAGAAAAAACTGGATTGATTGGAAAACAGAATATATTGAGAAGCTGAGTAGAGATATTCCGAGTGCAAATTTCCTTCATGGTGATTTAATCAGCGATAAAGAAGGTGCTGAAGCCGTTGTCGGTCACGACTTATATCTTATCCAACATGCTGATATCGCTATTGTCCATGCAACATCAAAAATAGGAGCTGGTACTGCACAAGAGATACTTATGGCAAAACAATTCAAGAGACCAGTTATTGCCATCATTCCAAAAGACTCGCATCACAGAAAATCCAACATTGTCTTTCATGGGACTTTAATCGAAGACTTTATTAACCCATTTCTATTTATCTCAACTGATTATGTAGCTGAAAATATAGAAGATGCAATCGCATGGATTCAAAAATACACTAAGAATCCTAACTCAGTAAGCATTAAAGATTTGTCTGTAATGGAGCAATGCATTGATACATTCTCTGAAAAGTTCCCAAAACTTGTTGAAAAATACAAAAATCAAGGTTGGTAAACTAATTCAGGATACAAGAAAACTTCCATACGGAATTGAACGTCCTTAGCACAAGGTATAAATTTATTTCTTCCTATTGACTTACCGTTACATTTATTATTACATTGAATTAAGTTAATAAATATAACATGAACCGTCTTAAGATTACATCATACCTTCATATCGTTAAGCGACCCCGTCTTATTTTCTCTCTTGGTATTCCCCTTCTTGTCATTCTCTTCGGAATTACATTTACACTGTTTGGCCCATACTTTGTCCGTATGGTACATGCGAGTTTTGGAAGTTGGGGTGATAGTAGTCTGATTAATGCATGCGAAGACTCTCGCGGAATCGTCACAATAGTGTCACCCGGATCCAGCTGCGCTACCGGTTTAACTCAAGTAACTTGGCTCAAAGATGTTAATGCTGGCAATGGTTTGACCATATCCAGAAGTAGTTCTGGAGCAACATTGTCTTTAGCTGATCAAGATGGTTGGACTACAGAAAATGATACATGGACATATGTTTCTGCAAATAGCTTCAAAATATCAGGTAATGACCGGACCGCAATCTTTACTAAAGGCACACGAGTGAAACTTACGAATAATTCCACAACTTATTATGGTGTTGTACTCTCAAGTAGCTATGCAACCGATACAACGGTAACTCTTTTTGCTAATAATGATTATTCTCTTGCCAATTCGGCAATAACAAATCCTTCCTATTCTTATGAAGCAAATCCACAAGGCTATCCTGGGACCTTTAATTTCACACCAACGTATACTTCGGGTGGAGGTGCTTTTACTAATAATCCAACAACTAACAAAGCAACATTTTTCATTGTAGGAAACAAAATGTTCTATTGGGTTGATTTCACCTATGATGCTAATTCCGGAGGGTCAGGCTATACACAAATTAATCTTCCAGTTGCAGCAAAAGATCAGTTTGAAACGGGCTCTGGGCAAAATATCTCAAGCTCTTTTGCTCTCTCTGTGGCAGCTGATTCATCAGGACGTACATTCGTATATAAATATGATGGAACAACCGCCATTGCTAACGGTGCTAAACTCGCAGTAAATGGGAGTTATAGTTTCTAAGCTGATAATTATCTCAACGTTACTAATCTCGTGGAAGTTTTTTGATGATCAGTTTGTAAAGGCAACTTCGTTAAGACAGTCAGATCACCTTTCCCTACAACTTGAAAGACCTCTCCATTTCCCACCAATGATTGCTCATCACTTAATCCCCAAATTGTACGTGCTTTCGATCTCCCTCTAGCAAGATCGCGATTTACTCGTTCTTCCCTTCCTGGGTTAAAATGACAAACAATGGTAGCTGGAACAATTGCTAGACCTCTTTGTCGTGTCAACAAACTATCACTAGCAACTTCCAGGCTTCTTCCCATAAGAACTGTCCCTGCACTTATTGTTAGGATAGGTGTCCCATCAGTTTTTACTTGCTCAGTAATTACCTTATCTGCGTTAGACAACCTCAACTGTTTCGACAAGTAATGCTTGTCACCACCAGTAACAACGATCAATTGACTTCGAGATCCGTCTGCGTGAGATGATGCGATTTGTTCCCGCACTTCTTCCTCGTCTTGTCCTGCTACATCAACTTCTTGAACTTGCGTAACCCCCGCCGCATTTAATGCTGCAAGAGTCCTATCTGCAAATACATTTTTTCCTCTTCCCTCCTCATTTCCTGCTGTAATTATTGCTGTAACTTCAGTAGTTGCTGCGTCTAAGCCCATCGAGTGAAGTGTTTCCTCTACTAATCCAAAATCTTTTGCGGTTGATAATAATCCTATATTGATTTCATTTCGATTCATCGTGACAGTATACACTATGAGATTAGTGAACTGTTTACTTCTGCTCGTAGGTCAACAATTCTGATACCGTTACAAATTGATATCCTTTTTTTTGTAGTCCATCAATAATTTTACTTAGAGCATCTCTATCTCCTGAACACGATTTACAAAAAGGATGAAGTAAGATGATAGAGCCTGGTTGGGTGTGTTGTAATGTGTATTCAACAATAAAGTCACTATTTGATCCTCCCGATTCTGATTCAGCGCCTGCATAGGTATCTGGTTCAATGTCCCACATAATTGTTTTTATCTTGTGATTATGGAGATACCAAGGCAAACCAATAAGCTTTTTCCCATTTGGAGGACGGAAAAAGATTTCTCCCTTATAACCAGTATTGCGAATAAGTTTATTTGTTTTTTGAATTTCTTCATCAATGGATGATTGTGATTTCAAAAGAAACCGTTCATGAGAATAAGAATGATTTCCCATTTCATGTCCTTGTTTTATAATATCTTTCCCAATCTGCGGATGTTGTTCTAAATTGCTACCGATTGCAAAAAAAGTAGCTTTTATTTTCTTATCTGCTAATGTCTTAAGCACAACGTTTGTGTACTCCGTTGGTGCATCATCAAATGTTAAAGCTACAACTTTCTCTTGGGTAGTAACATGGTCAACTAAACCACCAAAAAATTGAAATGTACGAGACTCACTTAACTGTAGTAATCCGTAACCAGAAACTAAAAGTACAAACAAAAAAATAATAAGATAAATAAATATCTTTTTTAGTCGTTTCATTTAATGATTATATCAATAAGTAAATGCTATAGTCAGACTGAATAATTGGGATAAACTTTCCCAGAGATTGACTACTATAGGTTGATGTTATCGCTTTTTTCTGCTATTATTCTTCGATGACGACAGCTAGCTCTAATCGTAATGACCCCACCATGGTGGAATATTATAAATCCCTTGCAGATGTAATAGGGATTTTTTGGCAATTTCATGATGAACGAATCCAGTTAGGAAATATCCCTTTTGCGGCAACAACACCATATGGAGAACGTGAGGTGATTATTCCTTACTCTCCAGTAACACGACTGGAAGAATTCCGGAGAGAATCACGTGTTGTTAAACTCAAACCTATTACGGAATTCTCAGAATCAGTTGTCGAAACAATAGATTCTTCCTTTCAACAATTTTTACTTGGAAATGAAATAGCAGGAAACCCGAGTCATTTTCTTCAACACACCCCAATTCCTAAAGAAACAACCCGCTTCTTTGATCCATTTGTTACAGATAAAATAACTGAAACAGCTAAACTGTATAATGAAATTTATCTTGCTTCTCCAGAAGAGGTTGCTGGAATACAAGCACAAGAGATTCATCCAGGCCCACTTGCTGATAGAGTGAGGCAAGGTTTTAATTCAGGAGTAAAAACAACGACACAGCTGAATAGCTTATTTCGGGAGGACTTCAAACCAGTATTAGCAATTGCAATGTCTAAAATAAAGATTGCGGATGTCAAACAAGAGGCAAGCGAAATTGGCCTAAATAGCAATATGTACCCCTTATTGGATAATTCATCGTTAGGATTGGAGAGAAAACGATTGAGAGAGTTTGGTTTAGGTGACACATTAGGTTGTCCTGCAAGCATGAAAGTTTCAAAAGAAACGCATAATTTTTTGAGACAAAAAGGAGTGGATGTCAGTAATACGACAATGCTTGATGACTTTGCGACCAAATTGCCAGAAAGATTTGATCTCCACGTTGGTGAATGGTTTAGCGGGCTATCCCCAAATGAAAGAGAACAAAACATTGCCCCCAAAGAACTCCGCATTTTGACAGGAGAAGCCAGGAGAAATGCATTAGAGATGAGAGAAAGGCAAGATTGTCCTTATGGTTATGGCAAAGAACGAAGATAGATTTCACTAAATTGTAGGTGTACTAAGGAAGATATGTTGTCGGTCCTCTTTGGCCCAGATATTTACCACTGTAAGGCTTGTTTGAAGAATTAGAAAGTTCCGTTATAAAAAATTCTGCTATAGGAATACCCGGGTAGAGCATGATAGCAGCTCGTGAATTATTTTTAATTTCCAGTGTTATTTGTCCACTAAATCCAGGATCAATATGCCCATCATTATTATGTACTGTTATACCAGCTCTGTTATCTTCTTTTCTGGTGTCAATAACGCCAAAATAATCGTTTGGTATCTCAACTTTTTCTAATGTGCTACCTAAAATGAATTCTCCCGGCTCAAGCAAATATAAAGAATCTGTAATATCAACCTCCTTACTTCTGGGTGTATCGATACCCAAACGGATTGTTTGTGGCGGATAAGTAACTAAACCCGAACCTAATCGCAAAAGTATACCGTTTGGGGTAAACTGGGAATCTTCAAGAGGATCTACTGCAAGTTGGTTATTTCTAATCAGTCTTTTTATCTCAGTATCCGGAAGAACCAGTCCTGATTCTTCAAAAAAACGCGCTAAGGGTTTCCTTGGTCTTTGAAAACCATTTTCAACTCGTTGCCCTCCATAAAGTCTTTCTCCCATAATATCCCACATTCTAGCAGATCAAGACCGAGAACTCTCAAAAAGTGACTTCTGCTTCTTCGACAATTCTTCCTCCGATTTCTGCAGCATTATCTCCCGAACCATTCCGTAGTCTCAGAAAGTTTAATACTTTCGACCGCTGAAGCATCGATTGAGGAATTGTGGAGGCTTATATGAGGGTGACGTTATCGAGCACTGCCTTTGCACCCTTCAAAAGTGCGTAGGTTACTTTATCCATTTTTGTTCCATCGAACACGGTTTCTTTAACTTCACTGTGATGGAAAGATACGTTACGCAGGGTTGCATTTTTAAACGATGTTTTCTTGAGCGAAGAAGTATTGAAAATGACGCCGTCAAGCTCTTGGTTATCAAATGAGATCTCTTCTAAGTCTGTATGACGAAACTCAATACCGCTAAGTATTGCATCATCGAATGTCGCACCGTGCATAGCTGAAGCTTTAATCTTTGCTCCAGTCAAATTCGCACCTTTAAAGTTAGCATCCTGTAAATCACTAGCAGCAAATGTAGCACTCGTTAGATTTGCCTTTACGAACGATGCGGCTTTTAGAGCCGATCCTTGAAAAATAGCGCCAGTAAGGTCTGAACCATTAAAGTCGACACCCATCAACGCACTCCCAATAAAGTTTTCCTTCACTAAATTACTATCGCTAAGGTCAGCTTGGGCCAAATCTGCACCAGAAAACCGAGAAAGTACTATCATCGCTTTCACTTGTTCAAAAGTCTTTTTTAAAGTTTGCCCAAAACCAGACTCGTGGTCCTGCTTGCTCTCTTGCTTTTTCTCAGCATGGGGAACATGTTCCATTATCTCTTCGACATCACCGAACGAATCAATCGTTGCCTTGTATGCTTCATCGTCACTCATGCCTTGTTTCTTCAAGTCTTTGTACTTTTCAAATAAGTTAGCTCCTAACTCCTTAGTGACATCGGCGCGTGCCGGAAAATCGCCATACGGTGCAAATGTTTTGTCTAAAAATTGTTGTATTTTCTTTTCCATAAATTTTCCTCTCTTTATAATAATTTATCTAAGATATGCTTCGCAAAATCCCAGTTTTGTTTATTACTTTTATATAACTCACGACCACTTTCAGTAATGTGATAATATCTTCGTCTGCCGCCTTGCGTTTCATCACCCCAATAAGAGGTAATATGATTATCGCTTTCTAGGCGCTTCAGACTCGAATACATAGTCGCTTCTTTTAATTCATACTGCTGATCTGAATGTTCAAAGACAAGCTTCGTAATTTCGTAGCCGTACTTATCACCGTCTATCAGCAATCCCAGAATAATAGTATCCGTATGTCCCCGAAGTAAATCTGCTGATATTTTTTTTTTATTTCCATAACTGCATTGTATATCACATTACTATGTCTGTCAAGGTACCAATTTGTGCGTAAAAGTTCTGACGTCTTTCATAAAATGATATAATATTTGTATTAAAAGACTACAACAAACATGACAATCCGATATGACCCAGAACAAAAAAGAGTTACCGTTCGAGAAGCTACTGCTTTTCCTGATGAAGTGTTTGAGTATGCACATGACGCAGAAATTTTGGACATGTCTTTTTGTGGACTAACGACGTTGCCAAAATCACTTGAAAGATTTAAGAAACTCCGCGTTGTATTCTTTTCAAATAACGAATTTCAAACAATACCTGAAGCTCTCGCTTCCTGCGAAAATCTCGAAATGGTTGGCTTCCGAGCCTGCAAACTTTCTTCACTAGCTGAGCATGCATTGCCACCCGGTATCCAAGTTATGACATTGACTGATAATCGTTTGACATCACTCCCCCATGGAATTGATGCATATAAAAAACTTAAAAAAATCATTCTTACTGGCAATCGATTGCAATCATTACCTGAGACACTGGTCAATTGCCAACAGATGGAGCTTTTTCGTGTACCAATGAATCTCTTGAATCAGTTCCCCGAATGGATAAAAGATTTACCAAAACTCGGTTGGTATAACGACGGAGCAAATCCATTTCACGCACCTATACAAACAACAAGTGCTGATCTAAACACCTATTCTTGGAACGATATTACAATAGAAGAAAAGATAGGACAAAGCGCAAGCAATGAAGTATTTCGAGCGCAGCTGAAGAACGGGACAGAAGTCGCAGTGAAATTATTTGGAGGAGAGCTAACATCTGATGGCCTGGCAATTGATGATATGCAAACAAGTTTGAAAGTTGGTGACCATCAAAACATCATTGGGGGAATTGGTACATTAACAAATACACCAAATAACAAACCTGGAATGGTGATGCCACTTATTCCAGATTTCTTTACCAAACTTGGTACTACACCAAGTCTTACAGCCTACACACGAGACACATTTCCAACTGATAAAAGTTTTTCAATCGAATATATTGTTCAAGTTCTCAAAGATATAACAAGCGCTATGCTCCATTGTCATAGCAATGGGATAATGCATGGCGATTTGTATGCCCATAATATTTTGACTGATAAAAACGGCCACAGTTACCTCGGTGATTTTGGGGCAGCATCATTCTATAAGCCAGGCACTGCCGAAGGAAACGTTCGAGAATTGATCGATGTAAAAGGTTTTGGGTATCTGATGGATGATTTACTGAGTCGATGCAATATGGAGATCCCCCAATATTTACAAGAACTGAGAGCAATCTGTTTAAATAATAATTTGCTTAATCGCCCAAAGTTTGAAGAGATAAGACAAAGCTTCTAACCTCTTTTATAAGGCTCTTCTCATAATATTACATTGTACTTACAGATGGGTTCTATACTTATTAATTGAAAGGGCCCTGATCTCTGCGGAGCTCAGGATTATTCCAAAATCATAAGATTTTGAAAGGAGGTGGAATATATGGGTTTAATTATAACGTTAATTCTTGCAGGTCTTATTGGATGGGTCGCATCTAAGATCATGAATGTTGATGGTCAAATGGGATGGATTGCAAACGTAATCGTCGGTATCATCGGTGGATATCTCGGTACGTTATTATTCGGCTTTATCTCACCTGCTTCTCCGACAGATAATGGATTTAGTTTTCCAGGAATCATTGTCGGCGTGATTGGTGCATGTCTAGCAATTTATCTCTGGAAACTTATTTCGGGAAGAAAAAAAGTATAAAAAGTTTTTTTCTAGGAGCCAGATTATCGAAAAAATTTGGCTCCTAGAAATATCGATCTCAATCAGATCTTCTTTGATGAACCGTTTGAGTTGCTGTTGTTTCAAACAACACCCTTTCTCCTACATCCTGAGACAATCTCGTATGAGGACCAATAATTGTTTCCTTTCCAATCCGTACCCCTGGATCTGATGACACATACGTTGAATAGGTAGAAAACCCACCCATCATTACCCCTAATTTATCCCTACCGGTAGGATGTTGTTGTTCTCCATCAAAAACTTTTATCTCTCCACAGTCAATTCGTTGGTTGCTTGTTCGTGATGTCGCTAAATGGATACCATCTCCCCCTATACTATCTAAAAAACCTGCACCATGGGTAACACTTCTTTTGCCTATGACACTTCTTGAAATTTCAGTATTGTTACCAAAGCTTGTATGGGGACCAATAACTGAATGAAGCACAGTACTATAATTCCCTACAATTGTTCCTCCCCCAAGTACGGTTGGACCAACAATCGTTGTATGCGGCCCTACTTTTACTCCCGGTCCAAGCCAGACATCTCCTTCAATTTTGGCAGTATCATCTATTTCAACTCCCTCAGCAATCCGTGTGTCAACAACTCTCTCATGTAATCGTTTCTGTATATCTTCCAGTAATTTCCATGGATGCATAAGTTCCTGTATGTCTTCATTTGAAGGACGTAGTTCAGGTGGCAAAGAATGTAAAACCGATGCATCAATTGGCCACATGGTGTCTGGCCATTGCATCTTCTGAAGTTCTAAATATTCATCGGGACTCGTAAGGCGATACCCAGCACGTTCAGGAACGCGATTTTTCATAATTGCTGCCAACCCTTCCAGATCTTTTATTCGCATTTCCAAGGGATAACCACCTCCCAAATGTTCTTCTCCTGGAATAAGCGGGAGCGCGGGATGAACAAGTAGATCGAGAGGGTGTTCCACTTCACGCCATCCAAGAAGCTTCTCATAAAATTCTTTTGGAGAATCAGGCGGTAATCCTTTTGAGAGTTGTCCAGCTCGACAATGCCGAACTTGCTCCACATTAACAGCACGAATGAGGGTTTTCTCTTCACCACCGACCGCTTCGAGAACGGCTTCGATAAATTCTGGGAAGACATAATTCCCTGGAAATCTACTATCTAAATGGGTATGATTATGCGTACTCACATGAGCAGGATTACGACCCGCCATATCTTGAAATCTTTTTATCTGATCAATCGTATGATTTACCAGTCGTTCTCTTCCTTCTTTTGTAGAGTTCCTGGTATGACTATCACGAAAAGCTTGGGCAAATGAAGCGTTGGTGTTGGGATCTTCTTTCGGAAAAAGATCCACATGGACCCCCACACTCACCCCCAGAATAGATTGCATCTCACGTAAGGCAATTTCTGCTCGGGGAAGATAGACCATGAGATCCGCACCTGTCACCAAACCTTTTCTTGCAGCATGGACTGCCGCTCTGTCTGTGACAGCGCTTAAACCTAAATCATCAACAATAGGCATCAAATGTCGTTCTCTCATAAATTTAGAAAAAAAGGAAAGTATATCTTTGATCTATCTTATTGTCAATACGAAGAGACAGGCATATATCCTCTGCTATAATAACCTTATGTACAATCATCAACCAAAGGACGAACCATGTGCTTTTTGTATGTTCGCAAATGGCGGAGAAACAGAATATAACAAACGCAGCGATATTGTTTTTGAAGACGGGCAGACCATCGCTTTTATTTCGCCGCAATGGTGGGTGAATAATGCTGGTCATGTCATTGTTATTCCCAAACAACATGTTGAGAACATTTACGACATCCCCGATGAGCTTCTTTCTCACATCCATATCGTTGCAAAGAAAGTCGCAATTGCATTAAAAGAAACATATCATTGTGATGGAACATCAGTGAGACAACATAATGAACCTGCTGGTGATCAAGAGCTGTGGCATCTTCATGTGCATGTATCTCCGCGATATGAGAATGATGAATTATATAAAAGACATGATGAAAGAAAATTTGTAACTATCGAAGAAAGAAAACCATACGCAGAAAAACTCAAAGCATATTTTGCCTCTAATATAGCTTAACAATTCAGCCTATATTGTTTTAGCAAAGGTTGTTTGTTAAAATACCCCGATGACAGAACAGTCGAGACCATCATCTAATGAAACGCCTCTTAGTGGCTACAATAAGCAAAATTAACATATGCCTTGACAGGAATATGTCGATGGTGTATTATCTCGTTATGAACATACATTTTCGAGCACTTGCTGAGCCAAACAGAATACATATTGTCCAACTCTTGCAGAATGGATCTCTTCCTGTTGGAGAAATTGCAACAAAACTTCACCTCAATCAACCGCAAGTTTCAAAGCATCTTCGCGTTCTCGCCGACGCAGGACTTGTCGAATCGCAGCAAGTTGCTAGACAGCACATTTATGCATTAAAACCTCAGTCTTTCAAAAAACTTGAAACGTGGATTTCTTCTTATCATAGCTTCACTGATGATAAATTTGATCGTCTAGATACGTATCTCTCTACCCTACAAGGTAAAGAAAAAACGATTGAGGAAAAAAATGCTTTACAAACAGTTTCTCAAACAGATCAAGAATTAGTAATAACGCGCATGTTTGATGCACCGCGGACATTAGTATATAAAGCATACACCGATCCCCAATTTGCAAAAGGTTGGTGGGGTTTAAAAACTGGCACGACGACAACTATTGATAAAATGGATGTGCGACCAGGCGGCCTTTGGAGGTTCATTCAACGTGATGCAAATGGCAATGAATATGCATGCAGTGGTATTTACCGAGAAGTTATGTCTGATTTTCTTCTTGTTTACACGTTTACGATGGAGAATGTTTCTGGGTATACTGCTGTCAAAATGGTAAAATTTGAAGAGATTTCAGGTAAAACAAAATTAACTGACACTACATTTTTTCAAACAATTGAAGATCGTGAAAAAATGATTACATCGGGAATAGAAAAAGGAGTACATAAAAACATGAATAATCTTTCAAAATTCTTGAAAACTGGGAAAGCGTAAAATTCACGTTCTTTAATTGTGCTTTAAAGAACAGACAAGATGTATTATCATAAGTTATGATGCATATCATATGGAAAAAGTAATGACAAAACACGATAAAAAAATAACGAAGAGATTGCTCTCTACAGGAATTGTGGCAGGTCCCCTCTTCATCATTGTGCCAACAATTGAGATATTCACTCGTCCTGGATTTAGCATTGATCGCCATGCAATTAGCGTATTAAGTCTTGGAGATTTTGGTTGGGTACAAATCGCAGCTTTTATCATTACCGGGCTTATGGCTATTGCTTGCGCAGTGGGAATAAGACGAACTCTTCAGGGCAACCGAGGTGGCACATGGGGACCGTTATTAATCGGTGCTTTTGGTGCGGGAATGATTGCAGCTGGGATTTTTACCACAGACCCTGGTTTTGGTTTTCCTCCTGGAGCGCCCGAAGGAATGCCTACCAGCTTTAGTTGGCATGCGATGGTTCACAGCCTTGCCTTCTTTGTTTCATTCATCTCATTAACAATCAGTGGCTTCGTATTCGCTCGTCGGTTTGCTTCAGTGAAGAAAAAAGGCTGGGCAATCTATTGCGCATTGATCGGTATTACAACCCCAACCCTCATCATGTTAGGGATGAGTAAAGCAGTCTCGACTGGTGTAGCGTTCTTTGCTGATGGTATACTTGTATGGATATTTGTCTCACTCATAGCACTACAGCTTAAACAAGAATTGAACAAACAAGAAGGGAAAATATAATAAATAGTATGCAAAAAGTAACGTCAAAAGATGGCACAATAATAGCGTATGAACAGACGGGTAAAGGTCCTGTACTTATTCTCGTATCGGGCGCGTCTATGGATCATCTCTCTCATGAACCATTGGCAGAAGAATTAGCTGCTTATTTTACCGTCATCAATTATGACCGCCGAGGTCATGGCGAAAGTACGAACACGCAACCATATGCTGTAGAGCGAGAACTCGAAGATATTGACGCGCTTATCAGTGCTACTGGTGGATCAGCATGTATCTATGGCATTTCTTCAGGTGCTGCATTAGCTTTTGAAGCAGCAGCAAGCAGACCAGCGATAAAAAAAGCAGCATTATACGAACCGCCTTATTCAGTAGATCATACCGGTGATCGCAATCCTACATCCGATGATGTAAAGCAGCTAAAGGAACTGTTGTCCGCAGATCGCCGAGGAGATGCTGTTGAACTCTTCTTTACCAAACTAGTTGGTATCCCCGCTGGAGCAGTTGCCGGCATGAAAAGCTCACCGATGTGGTCGGGACTTGAAGCGATTGCCCCTACATTTTTGCATGACGCCATGATCTCTGCTACAAACGCAGGTGATTTTTCATTACCAAAAGAACAAATGAGTAGTATTAAAATACCAATGCTTGTTCTCGACGGTGGAGCCAGCTGGGACTGGATCCGTGCTACGGCAAAAGCTGTCGCCGAGGGCATCCCACAATCAGAACATCGAACACTAGAAGGCCAGACACATGGAGTAGACCCGAAAGTCCTCACACCCGTACTGAAAGATTTTTTAATAAGTAAAGATTAAAAATCATAACAAACATATTTCAACTTAATCAAAACCCAACTGCTATACTAAGTTGTGGCAAGTAAGTATTTATGGACTAATCATGCAATAAAAAGACTTAAAGAACGAAAAATTCCTCGGAAACTTATTGATAAAGCGCTCTATCATCCAGACAAAATATATAAAAAAGGTCGTTCCATTGAACAACAGAAAACCACAAATGGGAAAACGGTTGCGGCAATTATCAAAGAGAATGAACAAGGTGAAAAGATCATTGTTTCCTGTTGGGTGAATCCCCCCTTTCCCGGAACAAAAGACTACAAAAAACGTCAACGCTATCTTGCAATCAGAAAGGCTCCTCTCATGAAAAAACTATGGCTCATCTTCCTTACGAAAATAGGACTATAAAAACTTCATATTGACAAGGGAAAAATAAAACATCAATATAGATAAAGAAGAGCTTATGGTGAAAAGAAAGAAAGTAAAATCTGCGAATAAAAAAACTACTACTCGGCGACCGATTCTTGTTATTGTGAGTATTATGGTTTTCCTCCTTGCCGCGGTAGTTGCTATTTTTCTCGCTCAACAAAAAACGCAACTCGCAACTCATGCTAGTACCCAAACGATTACTCTTCCGGTTAAAGAAGATACCTTCGTAAGCGCAAGTAGTCCTACAAGAAATTATGGGACCGACAGTTCGTTGAAAATTGATCTTGAAAAAACTACCTTTCTTAAATTTGATCTCACCTCCCTTGCGAACCAACCAATTACCAACGCAAAATTGCGACTGTATATTACGAACAATTCGAGTGTGACACAAATGATTAAAGAAGTTTCGAACAATAACTGGGCGGAAAATACCGTTACCTACAATACGCAACCAGCTAAAGAAATAACCATCGCTCAAATTTCAGGAACAAGCGACGCTACATGGAAGGAAATTGATATTACCTCATGGGTTGCAGTGCATGCGGGGACAATTGCCTCGTTGGCAATTGATACGACCGGCAACAATAATCTCTATACGGCATCACGAGAGACAACAACTCAGCCAGTGATCGTCGTTCAAACTCAAACTGAAGAAGTAACACCAACCCCAACGATAGCACAGGCAACAGTCACACCAACCCCAACGACAAGCAATTCACCAACCCCAACAGTGACAACCCCGACACCAACGATTACTGCCGGAGGAGCATGCCCTACGGGACAGTTGGTAACAACAGCAGCACAACTAACTACTGCTTTGACAAATGCGACACCAGGTACGGTAATCAATCTCGCCAGTGGGACATATGTCGGTCCGTTTACTGTCACCGTATCAGGAACTGAAGCAGCACCAATTACCCTTTGCGGACCAGCGAATGCAATTATTGACGGCAATGGGAAATCTCGAATTTTCCATCTTAATGGAGCGAATTGGTGGCACGTAACTGGTTTTCAGTTGAAAAATGGGAACAAAGGCCTTGGGCTCACAAATGCATCGCATAACACCGTGACCGGCCTCTACATTCATGATACTTCTGGGGCATCCGCGCACATTAATACTTTTTCATCAGATAATCTCTTTGATCAGATAAAGCTCCGTAACGCAGGTGCAGAAGGCTTTTATATCGGGTCTGCCTACGGCAACTGGTGCTTGTACTCAAACTGCCTTGCAGATACAAGCGATCGTAATATCATCCAAAATGCTGACATAGCATCAACTGATGATGAGCCAGTTGATATCAAGGAAGGCACAAGTAACGGCCAAGTAATAAATAGTCATCTTGATGGCATTGCTACAGCAGCAAACAAAGGATGGATAAACGTCAAAGGTAACGGATATCTGATCTCTGGAAACGTAAGTGTAAACGCCCAAGAAGATGGATATGGCGTCCATCGAGTCATCCAAGGATGGGGAAATAATAATACCTTCGTCAACAACTCTGGAACATTAAATACAAACAGCACGGGTTATGGTTTTTATGTCCAAAGTGGAACAACTGGCAACGTGATTGCTTGCGGACAAACGATAGTCAACGCAGGCGCAGGATACTCCAACATAGCCTGCCAATAGAATGGATGTCATTAGATGGTACTCTAGATTGACAAGACACTTTCCTTTTATTACACTCACAATAAAGTGATAGAGCGTTCTCAAATACCGATCTCTTATAAAGAAGCAGGAGTACAGATAATTCCTCCAGAACAGACGCTAAGGAATGGAGCAATTGAGCTATTAAAACAAAAAACGAGTGCATCGTTTCTCCCTTTAGTATCTTTATATTCACCATTTGAATTAGAGCCAAGACCAAAACATCTCAAAAAAATATTAATCGCAGGGTTAGAAACTGCTCAAAAGGGGCCCTCGTGGAAAACAAATAAAGAGACAGAAACTATTAACATTGGCTATTACAGCAACATGTCAAATTTTTACACAAATCTCTTTCATGAAGGCGGACATTTTACGTTAAATAATTTAGGAAGAGATACGGCTACGTACCAACTAAATCCTGAACCTGAAGAATCTTTTTGTTGGAAATTCGCAGAAGGAGTGACTAACTTATTAGATTTGCCTTTTTCTCCACAACGAGTTGCTCTATCGACAACAATTTTTGAAGTGCTTGATCAACTCTCAACAGATAGCAGTAATCCAAGACTCATTAAAAAACTAGACCGTTTAATTGCGAGAGAAAAAGCTTTACAGGGATTTTCTGAGGATTTATCAACATGTGTGTGGACACCATCAGGCGTTCCTCAGATTATTAAGCAGTAATGACCACTGACTGTGCTGGCAAGGCATTATTTATTTCTTATTTTTGCCGTCGAGTTTTAGCGTGTCTGATTCATCGTGATGAGCACCGGAGCTTCCAACATGTTTCGTGCTGATCTTTGGACCATTTTTAATAATGTAGACAATTGCCATAGCATGCCCACGGCCAAGTCCAAAATCTTCCTTCAGCCAATTAACAATTTCGCCAGCTTTTGTTTGATCGGTAAACCCTTTTTCTTTTGCTAAAGCAAGTAGCTCGTTTGGAGTTTTCCCTGTTTTCTCTTCAATGTTATCTAAATATGCTTGAAATGACATAAGCGTTAAGTAATTTTAGCAAAAAAATTGAGAAAATAAAATAGTGCGTTGTCCCACCTACTTATTAAGAAGAAGCGAGGAGTTTTTCAATTTCATTTTTATACGTTTGTTTACTATGTGGTCCCACCAATGACTGAACGGGTTTTCCATTTTTGAAGAATATAACAGTAGGAATACTCATCACATTATATTGTCCTGGTGTCTGCGGATTCTCATCGGTATTCATTTTTCCAATAACCACTTTCCCGGCGTATTCTTTTGCCAATTCATCAATAAGTGGAGCAATTATTTTACAAGGAGGACACCACTCTGCCCATAAATCAACAACAACTGGGACCTTACTTTCAAGGACTTCTGTTTTAAATTTGCTGTCGGTGAAGGTGTGATGTGCCATAAAAGTCCACCAATAATACCAACTTCCTGCAAGACTTGCAAGATGACAGGACGAGACAAACCACTCTTCTACTAAATTTGTTATAATAAAGTTTATCCCGATATGAACGCGCTTTTAAAATCATTGGCACCAAATCATTCTGTCCAACTTCTTTCACTTAACATGTTGCATGTGCTTAATGATGGATATCAATCGAGTTTTTTGTTGCTCCTCCCTTTTATTGCAAAAGATCTCCATCTCAGTCTTACCGAAGTAGGATTATTGGGGACAGTGGTTAGTGCGTTGGGCATTGTTCTTGCCTTACCCGCTGGTTATATTGCAAATAAATTTGGGGGGATGAAAGCACTTATCTTAGCACTTCTTGTCTATGGCATTGGCTATTTAGCAACTGGATTTGCGGCAAATTATCTTACCTTGCTGATTACGTTTCTGATTGTGGGAGCTGGTTGGGGAATCTTTCATCCGATTGCTTTTGCGCTCATTGCAAAATGGTCGACCAAAGAAACTCGAGGGAAACAAATGGGTAATTTTACGGCACTTGGAGACGTAGGCAGAATTGGTATTGCAGCACTGATTACGTTTATTGTCGCTGCGATTGGGTGGCAATATGCAGCGATTGGCTATGCTGCAGTTGCAATCATCATTGCTCTTCTCTTCTATGTTCTTTTTGTTTCAAAAAAAGAACAGGTCACCACAAAAGAAAAGAGTATTCCCAATATTAAGTTATGGGATATTCTCAAACATAAACAATTTATCTTTGCAGCAGCTGCTGCTGCATTTGATTCTTTTGCCAGCTCTTCTCTGTTTGTTTTCCTTCCTTTTTTACTCCTCGCAAAAGGAGTAAGTCCGGCCTTTTTGGGTTCATTTACTGCAGCATTTTTTATTGGGAATTTTGTTGGCAAGACAGTTTTGGGAAGATTTGTCGATAAATTCGGTAACACAAAAGTACTGATGGTTGCAGAACTTTTCATGGCCATCTTTATTTTATTGTTGGCAAATACCACGTCTTTCTTCTTTATCATTGGCTGCTCGATTGTGTTGGGAGTCTTTACCAAAGGAACAATCCCCGTCCTCCAAACAATGGTTTCTGAAGCAGGAGAACATCATGGAAATTTTGAAAAAGTATTTGGAGCAAATGAACTTATTTCTTATAGTGCAAAAACAGCAGCTCCAGTACTCTTAGGCATTATCTCTGACAAACTTGGAATCATCACCGCGTTTAATGTTATGGCAGTTGTTGCTCTCATGGCAATCATTCCAGCATTTGCTTTCCAACGGACAAAGGCTGCGTAGGGGATTTTACTTAGCAAGAATCTTTTTTAAGAGGGATTTTAGTTGTTTTGTTTCTTCTGCAGAAAGGGCGTTTAGATTAGGCAATCCTCTTTCTTTAATCTGTTTAAAAAAATCAGAACGAACAGTGGCACCTTGCTCTGTTAACGAAATAATATTGACGCGGCGATCAGTGCTACTTGGTTTTCGGTCGATATACTCGATCGTCACAAGGCGATCAACAATGCCGGTCACATTTGAAGCATCACATGCTAACATCGTAGAAATTAAATGCATCGGAATTGGTTCATTTGGTTTTAATAAACACAACGTTACTGCTTGCATCACGGTGAGATGGTACTCATCCGATAGTTTAATCAGTCCTGTCTTTGTCCGAAACAAAACTTGTAATAAGAGCCAATTCAGGTTGTCCTGTAAGATATCCTCTTTCATCACTGTGATTATACTACATGATGTAAATAGTTGACAACTTAAACTATTTAAGATATAAATAATCCATGATAAAAACTATGCAGAACTCCAAATGGTTTGTCTTCACCTTATTAGCGATCGCACAATTTATGATCGTCTTAGATGTCTCGATTACCAATGTCGCCCTCGTCTCGATCAAGCAAGATCTTCATTTTGATACCAATTCCCTTCAATGGATTATCACCGCCTATGCACTTACCTTTGGCGGATTTCTTTTGCTCGGAGGACGAATTGCAGATTTGTTTGGGCGCCGAAGAACCTTGATTACCGGTATGATTGGCTTTACGCTTTTCTCCTTACTTATTGGCTTGTCCCAATCTCCAGCAATGCTTATTACATTGCGTGCTTTGCAAGGTTTAGCAGCTGCATTAATGTCACCTGCTGCATTATCAATTGTACTCGTTACTTTTACGGAAGGACCTGAACGCAATAAAGCATTGGCTTATTGGGGACTCGTCGCATCCGGTGGAGCTGCAATGGGACTCTTACTTGGAGGAGTTTTAACACAATATCTGGGCTGGCGTTGGGATTTCTTTATCAATGTGCCAATCGGACTTCTCGTGACAGCACTCATTTTACAAGTCGTACCAGCACATGAAAAAGAAGCAGCCGATAATCGATTGGACTTGCCAGGAGCAATACTCGTAACGAGTGGACTGATTACCTTAGTGTATGCGTTTAGTCAGATTCCTACCTGGGGATTCTTTAGTCTTGCATCGATGAGTACTTTAGCTGTCGCCATTGGCTTGCTTGCTGCTTTTATTTTTAATGAATCAGTACAGAAACATCCACTGATGCCATTACATATTTTTAAACTCCGTAATGTAGCTGGTGCAAATCTTATCATGGCGCCAGTGTATGCAAGTATGATGGGAATGTTTTTCCTGACGTCTCTGTATATTCAATCAGTATTGCATTATTCACCTGTCATAACTGGTTTAAGCTTTCTCCCTTTCCCCCTTATTTTAGCATTTGTCTCAACACGAATTCCTCGTTTAGTTGGGAAATTCGGCTTTAAACCATTTTTAATCATCGGTCCCCTGCTCATAGGAACAGCTATTCTTTGGCTGAGTCGATTACCGGTTCATGGAACTTATTTTATTGACTTACTCCCCACATTAATCATGATGCCAATTGGTGTCGGGATGACTTTTATGCCAATCATTGTTGCCGCAACATCAGGAGTCAAACCTGAAGAGAGCGGTCTTGCATCAGGTCTTATTTCAACATCACAACAAATGGGAGGAGCACTTGGTCTGGCAATTCTTTCAAGCATCGCTGCAGCTGTTACAACCGCTGCAACATCAGCAAATAAATTGGAAACATTAGTGATTGGTTATGATCGAGCCTTTTTAACAGCAGTTGGATTTATTACTTTTGCACTTATCTTGGCAATCTTCGTCATTAAACCCCAACCAAAACGAGCAGCCTAATCAATTAACTGCATTTCAAGAAGTAACGGAAGAACGTTATCTTTTGCAATTGAGCTCACAGAATAATCACCAATTGTTTTTGAATCAACCCAGATAACATTTTCAATGCCATCATCAAGTGTTATCTCCCCTTTCCATGTCTTTACCAAAAAGGTTTCTATTTTGACAATCTTATCCGGATTATGCACTGCACGAGATTCAAAACTACCGACATACTGTAAATCTTTTTCACTAACAGCAATATGAAACTCTTCATCGCACTCTCTGATTAATGCTGCAATTGCTGTTTCCCCTGCTTCTAGTTTTCCTCCTGGGACAATATATGTTTCATTTCCTCCATGTCGTTCTAATAAAAACTTCCTATCTTTTATGAGCAGCCCACCAGCTTTATGGAGATAATTCATAGAATAAGTTTAGCAGATTTACCGTAAGCTTGACTTCCCCCACTGATCTTGAAATACTAACCATATGGAAGATCGAGAGACAAATGTATATGGTAATCCACCAGCCCAAGTAGCAACAACACCACAGGAGCAACCACCATCACAACCAGCAACTCCTCAAACACCATCACCTGAACAATCTTCTCAACCACCTCGTAAATCAATGTCATTGATCAAAAAAATCTTCGTCATCTTTTTTGGCACTGTCTGTTTCTTTGGCATTTGGAATTCCATCGCCGAACGAATTAATCCTCCAAAGCAACCAGCAACGACAACTACTACAACTTCTTCGGGTACGCCGACGGGACAAATAAAAACGTATACCAATAAAAAATATAAATATACTGTCAAGTATCCTGACAATTTGGAAATGGCTGAAGAAACCCCATATAGTACTGTTTTTACGATTAAACCAAAACCAGTTGCTCGTTTAGTATTCCCACTCCTCTATGTCTCGGTCATTCCTGATCGGCTTGCAAAACCAGATGAAGTGTACAACTTTATGACAGCGGAAACAATTAATAAGTTTTACGCATTACCTGATAACGAAAGCATCCAAACAGAAACAGGAACCAATGCTGAATATTGGAAATTCAAAAAACTGGCAAGCATTCCTGTTGCAGGAATCGATGGTGTTGTCATTCAAAATGACAATGTCTTTGAAGGGAATGGTGCGGTGAATCGCCGCATCTTAGTGAAGAAAAACGGCGCGACCTACCTCATCGGAAGTTATTTTCAATCACAAGAAGAATTAACGGTATTTCGAGACTTCGTCATGAGCTTTAGCTTTTTGCAATAACCTCTTGAGCTTGAATTTTATTACTCTTTATGCTATCTTCTCTTTTTATTATGGAGAGACGACATCGTAGATTACCGCCATTGACAAAAATTGAAGAGGACGCCGTAAGACTTGTCAAAGAAGGAGGAACAGCTTGCTCAGGTCATCTTTTTGATCAAGGACTTATTCCAAACGAACAAAGAAAACCTGTTCATGAAGCACTTCGCAGAGTCGCAAAACGAGCAGGAGTGTATGAACCAAATGCTTGGATTGGCAGAATGGGTACCATTATCTTTAATGAAGCATGGTTGAACAAACGTTAGACTTCCCCGGCTAAATACTTCTTTCTCTTTTCTTCAGGGAAATGTTCAATGGCATATCTGAGCATCGTTCGTGGCATCTTTTGATAACGAGTGAGTAAAAACTCTTCTTCTTTTTCTCGTGAAACTCGCTTGCCAACTTCCCGCAACATCCAGCCGACAGCTTTTTGAATCAGATCATGGTTGTCTTGCAGAAGAATATCAGCAACGGCAAACGTATCTTTATATTCTTTCAAATCTCTAATGAACTGATAGGTCGAAACCATACTGATACGACGTTCCCAAATGTCTTTTGAGTGAGCAAGATCCAGAAGGATTTTGCGATCGTGATCTTTTAAATATGCGCCAACAATTTTATCCGCAGATAGATCTACCAAGTCCCAATTGTTAATATATCGAGTGTTTTTTAGATAAGTCTCATAAATGGCTTGTTTGTCAGATTCATCTCCTTTTTGGAATTTAATAATCAGTATCAACAGCGCAATCAAACGTTCTTCATGGATTTTTGCATGTAAAAGGGTCACGGTATCCGTTAAGGGAAGTTCGTGATATTTTTTTGCAATGCTTCGAGATTGCGGGACAGTTAATCCGCAAAAGATATCACCTTCTCCGTAGTCGCCTTTTCCTGTTTTGAAAAAACGCTGCAGAATTTTTCCTTTTTCGCCGTCAGCAGTGTTAATAATTTCTTGTCGGAGAACATCAAGCATAGATTATTTGAATAATTGAGATAGGATAGCAATTAACTGTTGCAGAAATTGTAAGAGACGCAGCAAGAGTCCCTCAAAACTTCCACCATGCTCATCTGTATCTGTGGGAGTTGGAGTGGTCGTAGGAGTAGTATCCGTGGCAGGAGGTGTTTCTTCCTCAGGCGTCGTGGGCGCTGGGTCATCGCTTGGAGCTATTTCTTCTGTAGGTTCAGCGGTTGGTTCCTCAGAAGGTATCGGGGTTGCTTCAATTGCCGGTGTAGGATTCGGCGCTGGTGTTTCTCCGGTATCAATACCCAAAAATTCAAACAATTTCTTCAACCAATCAAGAAATCTTTCCCACAATCCTTTTGGTGCATCGGTTTGCCCAGGTGCTGGGGTTACTATTGGTTGCGATTGATCGACTGTCGGTTCAACTGTTGGCAATTCAGTTCCTGGTTCAAGTGTCGGCGTTGGGCAAGAGCCAAGACAAACAGGATTAGGGACTCCACCTGGAGGAAGTGTCGGAGCAATTGTAACCGTTGGCTCGACCACTGCTGTTGGTTCAGGGACATTCGTTGGTTGCGTTGTGTCTTGAGTCGGAGCGACAGCAATGTCTGTTGGCTTTATCGTAGGAGCAACAGCCCCGCCAATCTTACAACATCTTCTAAATTCCTTTCCACAACTGTCAGCAATTGAAGTAGCGCCTCCAGTACATCGTTGCGCTGGATTAATACAGGTTCCGCCGTTTTTCTCACAGACATTATCATTAGGATTGACTGTAGGCTTAGGAGTAACGGTATTTTTGAGAACACAACATCTTTGCGCTGTTGTCCCACCACAACTATCTGTACTCGCTTGGAAATCTCCGGTACAACGTTGTGCAAGAGGGATACACTTACTTCCCGGCTTCTTCGCGCAAGCATTGGGTTTAGCAGGAGCGAGTGTTGTTCCAACGATCTTAGGAGCGATACAACAAACATTGTCCGTTCCTCCAGGACAAATGCCTTTTTTAAGTGTTCCCTGACACTTTTTTGGATCACCACATTTTCCGCCGGCATCAGTACATGCTTTTGATTGCCCAGCAGGAGCAGCTGTTCCACCAGTAATTTTCGCTTTTACTGTTCCTGTACAACACTGATTATTTGTCCCTCCAGGACACAATCCTGTCTTAAATCCATTTGAGCACGTATTCTTGGTGATATCGGTACATTTTCCTGAACAGGTCGTCGTTTTCTTTGGAATACAGCACCCAATGCCAGATGGATTGTAGACACCGGATTTAGCGCAATCGTCACTAGCAACTATTGTCCCATTACAATTAGTACTTGCTGAACACTTTCCGCCTTTTGCAGTACAGGATGTTGCGGCTTGAGAACTGGTGTTTGTTCGCTCCTGAGATGAAAGATTTAAAACACTGATTGTCCCAATGGAAGAAATCACCCAGACAAAGAAAATGGCCAGATAAAAATTTCTGCGGGGAATACGAATTACATTAGGCACTTTTTTCATACAATAAGCTCTTCTAAGCATAGGGGCCCCATCGTTGTGCTGTCAAGACTGAGTTAAGCTTTTTTTGATCGCCTGATATGAGTTAGCTACATTGGTAACTCGTTTGGGAAACTTTTGTAGTCGTTTGATCTCAGCCGAATCATCAAGAACAATATCTGTTGCTTGCTGTATTTCAGAAGCAAACTTCATCGGCGCTGCTGTTGCAATAATAATAGGACGTCCTCGGTTATGCTTTCTGTGGGTTGCAGCAGTTACCGCAACTGCTGTATGAAAATCTAAGAGATATTTATTTGCTTGAGAGATGTGCTTAATTGTCGCAATCGTTTCTTGATCAGTTACCTTAACCGCTTCTATTTTTTTGCAAAATGCTTGATGGTCATACTGAAACAAGGCAAGCAGGCGAACAAAGTTGCTTGGATTACCAATATCCATCGCGGTTGATAACGTTTGCCTTGTCTTTTGTTTGTTAAATGTTCCTGTTTGATAATACTTCACCGCGACATCATTTTCATTGGTGGCAATCACAAATGATAATGGCAATCCCATCTTCGCCGCAAACAATCCAGCTGTCACGTTTCCCATATTCCCGGACGGGATAATAAACTGCAGCTGTTCTTTAGGAAGCTGTGCATAAGTCCAGACATAATAAATAATTTGCGGAAGCAATCGCCCAATATTAATTGAGTTAGCTGAAGACAACGAGAGGTGTGCCAAATCAGGATCAAGAAATGCTTGTTTTACATACGATTGACAGGCATCAAAATCACCAGCAACCGCAAGTGTTCGGACATTTGCACCGACGCGAGTCAATTGCTCTTCTTGCAGAGCACTCACCCGACCTGCGGGATAGAGGATGACGACCTTAACCCGTTTAAGATCAGAGAAAGCCTGAGCAATCGCTCCCCCAGTATCCCCTGAAGTCGCGACAAGAATCGTCAGCGTTTTTTTATCTCTCTCCAGATAATATTCAAACAGTTGTGCCAAGACTCCTGCTGCTACATCTTTAAATGCTTTCGTTGGGCCATGAAATAATTCAAGAATAGTATGCTCCCCTACTTGTTGCAGCGGAAGAGGAAACCGAAGCGATTGTGTAACGATCTTTTTCAACTGCGGCTCAGGAATATCATCAATCCATTTTTGTAAAACGTGTAAGCCAACTTCGGGTAAGGACAGACCTACTAAAGCTGCTCGTTCTTTTGGAGAAAAATGCGGAATCTTTTCTGGCATATACAATCCCCCATCCGGGGCCAATCCGGCAAAAAGTGCTGTTGGGAAATCTACCAAAGGGGATTTTTTATTGGTGCTATAAAAGAACATCAGTCAATTGTAGCAAACAAAGAGAACGGACTGAAGAGTCTCTTGACACTCTATTGCAAAGCATCCTATGCTAGAGAAAGTAATGGAAACACAACAGTCAACACCACCACCAGGAATCCAAACAGGCCCCATGCCAAAAGAGAGCCACATAACTAATCGCCGTAACATCGTAATACTCTCCATTATTTTTGGCGCGGTCATCATACTCGGCGCTGTAACGATTATTCTCTCCGCAAATAATAAACAATCAACCACCATTCACGCGGCTACTACACCAACGAGCATACAGTCATACAACAATCCATTCACCAATTCTGCTGAGACAGTCCAGCCAACACAAGCGTATGAAAATCCCTTTTCTCAAAATGAAACAAACGAAGTCTCAGACGAGCCATATCAAAATCCGTTTGCAGCAACACCATGAAAAAAATTACGTTTTATCTTGTCATATTCTTAGGAGGGTTGTTCTTACCAGCAATCGCGCAGGCCACTGCTTATCCTATTACCGAACTCGGCAGTTGTCGTGATGCTAAGGAATGTTCTTATTATTGTGATGTCCCCGCAAATGCACCCGCTTGCTGGTCATATATGACATACATCCAACAACGTGCAGTTCTGGGAGAGACCTCTTCCAAGTCAGCAGTGTTAAAGAAAATGATCTTTCCCATTGCCGAGCTTGGCAAATGCGCATCTGAGGTAGACTGCAAACAATACTGTAATCTCCCAGAGCATCAAGCTGCATGTAGTAGTTACGCAAAAACGAAAGGGTTGCTCAAAGCTTCACAGCAACCCTCCAGCGAGAAATTATTGGAGCAAGCGAAAAAATTACTGGGATGCACATCGCTCCAAACATGCAAAGCAGTCTGTGATAAAAAAGAAAATCAGCAAAAATGCAAAGCCCTTATGAAACAAGCAACGATGTCTCTACCAAAAACATCAGCTCGCCCTTCGGAACCAAAACAACAATTCCAAAAACAACGAGAGGACAAACTCAAAGAAAGTTCAAAGTCATCATCACTAAAAATAAAATGCACGACAGGAAAAGAATGCTTTGCCTATTGCCAGGAACATCCAAAAGAATGCCCTGGATTTATGCAACGCAAAGACGGGATGCAAAAGAGTGAAGGAAAACAACAAGCACCACCAATGCAAAGACAAGGCCGTCCACAAACTATGGAACAAAAACTGCCACCGCCACAAAAAGCAGAACCTTCGGTCCCCTCTGAAGCACCACTTCCTGATTCTCAAACGCAATAAAATTGGGTATACTAAGAGACATGATTGGCCAGATTTACGATATTGTTTTACTCCCCGATGCTGAGATAACAAAGAGAGCAATCGACCTGAGCGAACAACTTGCAAAAGAATATCCGATGCGTTTTACGCTAAGTCAAACAACAGTCCCTCACTATTCAATTTATATGGCGCAACTTACGCAAGATGGCGTGGAAGAAGCAAAAGAAAAACTTAAAGCGATTGCTCAGAAATTATCACCCTTTTCTTTGGAAGCAACCCAGTATTGGCAAGACAATGCCGAAGGTTTTTTTGAAGTGCAATATGAACGAACGCCACAACTGGTTGCCCTGCAAGAACAAGTCATCGCTGCAATTAATCCATTACGTGAAGAAAGATTTTTGGCGGAATATCCCCCCGGATATACAAAAGAAGAGCAACAAGAAAAACTTGCCGGAAATGCCTTAGCACAATTTACTCAGTTTGCTTATCCAGAAATTGGTGAGGACTATCGTCCGCATATGACGTTTACGAGACTGCAAAAAGAGGCGTATGCGACTAAAATAATAACTAAGCTACCTGACGTTACGTCGTTTCGTGGAGACTTCCCTTCATTAGGACTCTTCGTTATGGGGCATAATGGCACATGTGTGCAGCACGTCAGTGTCTTTCCTCTCCAAACAAAAGAATAAATTATTCTTCGTATTGCTTAAGCAGATCTTCTCTAAAATCATGATGAACTTTCTGTTGGGTGCAAATCAATTGACACATTTGTAATCCTCGTTCTCCTTGCATACACGATGGATCTTGTCCACATACGAGCTCTTCTTTATCAAAGGAGACACCGCTTTTGCCGATATTCCTCACCAGGATTTCTTGATCTTTCTCATCAATCTTACCATCCAAATTTAAGTCAGAAGTAGCACATCCACCAGTTGGAGATTTGCCAAAGCACGCAATGAAGAGGTTCCAATCAGCAACATTGATCGTATTATCTCCTTTTGATTTTACTCCCTGCGTGTTCCCTGAGATATCTCCTGCTGTCATTTGGACAGGCGCTGCGACAATTTTTGCTCCAGCACCAATCATAAAGACATTTGATCCAGAACTACTTGTTAACAATTTGTCAGTGTATCGATCGATATGAACAAGGATTTGGTAGTTGCCCGGATTAATATCTTTGACATCAATGTCTCCTTTGAAACTACCGGCAGCGGTATCAAATGTTAATGTCGCTGAAACGCTTGAAACCTTAGCGGCAAGTTTTTCTTGATCCGATAGTCCCTCCAATTGCGGAGAAAAAGTCAGCGTCGCTGAGATTGATTGATTCCCTGCTGACGGAGGTGTACCAGTGTTTATGCCTTCAAGGATAGCAACGAGAGACATCGTTGGTTGTTGTTGCTGCGGATTTGGTTGTGCTCCATCAGTCGCTTCATTTGGTTGCCCGTTATCTGGTTGTGGTTGTTGTTCATCGGGTGCACCATTGTCAGGTTGCGCACCATCGGAAGCATCCTTAGGAGGTTTGTTGTCTGGTTTTGGGTCCGTGGTTTTTGGTTTTGGGTTGGGCTTCGTCGTATCGACAGCTTTACAACTTTTATCATTTTTATCTTTGCACGTTAATGTCCCTCGGCAACACCCGACGTCTCCACTACATAATCCTGGTTTAAATCCAGCTGAGCAAGTATATTTACTCGAAGCACCGCATTGTCCACCTTGTCGCTCACAAGCAGTTTGCTTTTTATCTGCAGCAGTAAGACCAGAGACTTTTCCTCCCTTGAGACAACAAACATTATTCCAATTCCCCGGGCACATGTAATGATCCGCAAAGGTTCTGGTCGAGCCACTGCATTTTTTTGTGTTGCTATCATAGCAACTCCCACCTTTGCTGACACATTCAGTACTCTTTTGGCCTGCTTCGGGAACCTTAAGCTTTGGTTGAGGTCGCCCCTTACTATCATCCACATCGGTATCAGTGCCACTCGATTTCTTGGTAGAGATACAACAAACATTATCGGTCCCACCAGGACAAAGGCCTTTTTTAACGGTTCCTTTACACGAGTTGAGATTGCCACAGCTCCCACCTGCTTTTTTACATGAATCTGATTGGCTGGTGGCTGAAGATTTACAACAAACAATCCCTCCCGTATTAGTTCCCGTCGCACAATCCATGGCTCCTGCCGAGACCCCTCCGCCTTGACTACACAGAGCACTCGTCTTGCATACACCTCCGGAGGTAATACATTGCGATTTTTTACTTGCAGCTGTCTGCTGACAACAAACAACGCCCCCGAGATTAGCGCCCGTCGCACAATCCAATGCCCCTAAGGATTTCCCTCCTCCTTGACTGCACAAAGCAAGCGTCTTACAGAGTCCTCCTTGGGTTGCACATTTTACTTTGCTGGGCGCTGGCGCCTTTGGTTTAGCTGCTGCCTTTGCTTTACAACAAACAATCCCTCCAAGATTAACACCAGACGCACAATCCAATGCTCCTGCCGATGTGCCTCCACCTTGACTACAGAGAGCAAGCGTCTTACAAGTCCCACCTGCTGTAGCACATTTAGGCGTTGCTGCATTTGATTGGGTATTTGTCTGTTGAGTGGAAGAGATATTGAGCACCCCAATCGTCCCCAGTGAAGAGAGAAACCATGCAGCAAAAATGACAAGATAAAAATTCTTTCGAGGGATCCGTATGATATGGTTTTTTTCTGACATAGACTGAAAATTAACTGTATTATAAGGATACCTTGTGGAAGAAAACTATGTCAACAGTATTCTGGCTATGAAGCAATAATCGCTGTGAGTTCTGGATGATTGTTAAGATAGCGAGCAATAGTCGTTCGTATCGTATCAATAGGAGCCGGAGTTTGTGATAATAAGGTACATATTTCTTGTGAAAGCGACCCGCGCGGATCTAAATAAGGTAGCAGCGGTAAGAAGACACCTTTCCCTCCTATATGAAAATCTTTCCAATACTGCTGGTATGAAGACTCCATCAAACCTTTATAACGTTTGAGGCTTCTATCATTTTTCGCTGCCCGAGTATATAAGGATGCACACACAAAATAAAACTCAGGGCTATCAGACCGCCACTGCATTCTTTCTGCAACAGCAATGAGATTGTCACTTGTTGAAAGGATGACTGCCTCAACACTTTTTGCATCTTGAATCTGCTCCATAGCATCATGTCTCACATTGTATTCCTCAAACACCCATTCCGCCGCATCACGAATAACTTGAGGGGCGCTTCTCGTATCCGATTCTTCCTGAAACCAAAAACGAGATTCAGATTCACTCTCAACGAAAAGATCGACCGCTTCAGTAGCAGCTGGAAGGTAAACAATTTCTGCTGATGCGAGAGTTTCTTTCCTTGTTGTCCTCTCTTCCGCGGATACAACAAGTGGAGGAAGCTGTTCTCCCACAGGTGTGTCATTCTTCGGCAAATCGCTAGGTTCAGCTCCTCCTTCACTTGGAAGATCTCCAGACTCTTGAGGAGTTCTCCCCTCTTTTTGTTTTGTTTCTTTTTTTATCCCGCTGACTCCTTTTTTTTCAGCTATGTCGGCAGACGGGAGTGCAGCGGTAGGTGCGTCGTTGACGGGGGTTTCTTCTTCCAAAAAAACGAGGAAATCTTCATTTTCAAGTGCTTCTCCAAGTGATGCAACAGAGGCTTCTATTAGCTGCTCATCGCTTCCACTGTTCTTCCTTCCTTCAACTTTTTGTGGTTTAGTATTACTATCTTGCGGTTTTGATGGATCATATGGCTCGATTTCAGGATGGTCAACAATAAGCTTGTTCAATCTCGTTGCATAATCACGTCCATATCTTCTCTCGAGAATTTCTGGGCTAACCCCGATAAGGCCTGCTGCTTTTGCTTCTCTTATTTTCCTGTCAGTAACAGGCTCCCCCTTCGTTAGTTCAAGCATTCTCTTCCAACTAGCAATACAGACTTTTTCAGGAGTTGGCTTTTTCCCGAATCTTCTTTCACTTCCTTCTTCTTCTTTTAGTAACACGATGCCAGTTCTTTCGGTCATTGCTTTAATTATTTCTGCATCACTTCCATGTCTTCTGAAAGCTGCAGGGCCGACGGGGATTAATCCTTCTCTTTTCCATTCAGCAACATTAGTAAATTTTGGTTCTCTTCCCTCGCTGAGTTCAACTATTGTCTTCCATGCTTCATCAAGTACAACATCCGGAGTCGGCCTCCTTCCGCGTTTTCTCGGAGCAGAGTTTTCAGGTACGGCTCGAGGGGTTAATTCCCTCTTTTCTCTTTTCCTGCCCCTTCTCCTTTTAGAAGACTGCGCTGCGGATGGATCATACGGCGCGATTTCAGGATGTGAGGCACTTAGATCGTTCATTATTAAAACAACTTCTGCAAACGTTCCATATCTTTCCTTGATAGTTGTTGGACTAACGCCAATAAGATCTGCGGCAGACGCCTCCTTCATTTGGGCCTCAGTAAATGGTTCCCCATCAGCGATCTTTTGCATTGCCTTCCATGTAGCAATTATTTCTGCTTCAGGGATTGGTTTAAAGCCAGGCTTCTTGCCACGTAGTTTACCATCTTGCTTTAACTCGATACCGGTCCTTTTGGTCATCTCTGCAATTATTTCTTCCATAGTGCCAAACCGCTTTAAAGGCGTACTCCCGATTGGAAGATCTCCGTCTCTTCTCCATCGCTCAATTGCTCCAAACGTGAGACGTTTCCCTGCATTGAGTTTAACTATTTCGGGCCAAGCTGCATCAAGTACAGCGTCAGGAGTTTGTTGCTTTCCTTTGTATTCTCTTGGAGGCTTTTCTTTCTTAAACGCCGAAGAAAGAACTCTATCGGCTGGAGGTGTGTAAGGTGCAACATCAGGATATAAGTCACACAACTTGTTCATCTCTTCAACAACCGTTTTATAGCCGCCAAATCTTCTCCGGAGCGTTGTTGGGCTGATTCCGAGAAGTCCGGCCGCTTTTGCTTCCTTCATTTGCATCTC
>Ga0075364_10000066_pt1 | contig 40330 bp, 47 predicted proteins | sample EndMetdeltDD1764_FD_71517 | JGI IMG/M metagenome (GOLD analysis project Ga0075364, IMG submission 71517) | Populus endosphere microbial communities from Tennessee, USA - Endosphere MetaG P. deltoides DD176-4 | ecosystem: Host-associated > Plants > Roots > Endosphere | place: USA: Tennessee... | reverse complement strand
ACTGTGGAAAGACCCGGAGGCGACGATAAAGTCCGCCGAAGCCTTCCTCTATGCCGCATCCATCATGACACTGACCAGACGCATCGCACGGTTATCATGAATTCTCGGACGGACTCTGAGTCTCTCCGGATCGTCTGGGATAAAGACGCCCCACTTCTCGTCCGTTCGTTCATCGAACAGCAAATAGATCCGAAGTTAGCAGATATTAAAGGCAGAGAGAAAATTCGACTGCATGCACCGCGAGAGCTTGCTGATCCAGCAGGAAACAATATCGCGGTGTTTATGCCGATCCCTGACCACTCGCTTGCTCTGAAATTTTCTTGGGAGCTAAAAAGCAAGTACCCTGATTTAAATGTCCAGATGTTATCGGAATTATTCAAACCAGTTAGATTTGGCTATGCGATCCCAGCCATATTACGTCGCATGATCACTGGTCTGCGAGCTGGTATTCCCCTTGATGTCTTCGAACAGGCAAGGTGGCTTGATTTTGACGCGTGGAGAGTGTCGTTCTAATTCCGACTACTAAGGTCGACGAGCGAAACTCTCACAATCAAAAGGACCCACCATTTGAATGGTGGGTCCCCCGTAGTAAGTTTCAGGTTGGATGCATCGTTCACGACGCCTTTTTCTGAAGAGACAGTCCAAACCCCAGAAAGCCGCAACCCTGAAAGACCAAATCGAATGCCAGCATCAGGCCGAGGAACCAAAGACCAACAATCTGCCACGCTGAAATGATCAAGACGCCAACCAAAAGAGACAAGACGCCGCTAGCTAGGATCCAGCCCCAACCTCTGTGCGACCGTTCGCGTAAACCGAGGACGATTCTTACAACGCCAGCCGCGACCATAAACGCGCCTGCGATTAGAGTGACGTCGAGCGCGGACAAGATGGGATCATGAACAAGAAATGCTCCGGCAACCCCATAGAGAATTGCGCTAAGCACGCTGACCGACTTCTGTTTCCAACCACTGACTGTAAAGGCATGAACGACTTGCATTATCGCGCCCGCCAACATCATTGCTGCAATGTAATAGACTGAAGCTAGCGTGGAAGCGAACAGGTTTGAGCTTGCAACGAGCCCGACGACGATCATCCCGACACCGAGTGCAATGAACCAGCCACGGTTTGCCCGCGCTTCGCGCAGGCCGTTCGTGATTTTGATATCAGCTGACACAGTAGTCATTCGAGTTTCCTTTCTGATTGATGATGAGGATGGGTTCACAGCAATCGTTACAGCCGGGCTCCACGGCTAGACATTTTCCGAACGATTGCTGACACTTTTGGCTACCCGGTCTCTCCGGGATCTAGTTTCCAGTTCCGGACTGTTCGGCGCGAACATGCTGCGAGGCTTAGCCACAGACGGACGAATGGATTCGTTGAGGCGCTCGTGTACGCACGGCAGCAAGGTGTCTATTTTTTCATGAAGCCGACGAATTTCCAGCTCGGCTTTCAAGTTGACCTGGTAGTCGTTCGTGGCTCGAAGGCGGTCCTTCGCTTCTTGCCTGCGTTGGCTCATCATGATGACTGGAGCTTGGAAGGCCGCGATTGTGGAAAGAACCAAGTTCAAGAGAATGAAAGGGTATCCATCGAATGCATCCTTGGGTCCAAGGACTACGTTCACGGTCATCCAAATAGCTAGGAAGCTAGCGAAGCCGATAATGAAGGTCCAACTTCCGCCGAAGGTGGCAACCACATCGGAGACTCGGCTACCCAATGTTTCGTGTTCGTCGAACTCTGTCTCAGTATTTTCTGCCAGCGTGTCGCGCGAGACGATACTGTCAGCAACTTCAGCCTCTAGGGCTGTGATTTCGCCCTTCTCGTCTTTGAGCAGGTCTACAATATACTGTCTGAGCAGTTCGTGGACATGGTCTTTGTCAAGGCAGTCGTCGTCCTGCAAGGATGGATATGTCTGGACCAGATAGTTCTTCAGTCCTGACCGAAGCTCCCGAACATGCCTGACGCATCCGGCTGCTATCGGCGATCCGTTTATAGCATCCACAGGAAAGGCCGCACACAGCGAGATCGAATTCCGATCGGCGACGTGACTAGAGGTTTCAGATCCGTTTTTCTTAATCACGGTGCTACCTTTTTCGGATCTTCATCGAGGCCTAAGGGGCTTGGGAGGGCTCGGTACACAGCAGTGAGTTACGGGCGACAAACTGTCGCCCGTAATTTCAATCTCAGTTCGCCTGACGAAGTGTGAGCGAGGAAATGCCTGCGGCAATGTTGAGGCCTTCTTCCACCTGTACAGACACAGGCTGGAGAGAGACTGTACCGTTAAGACCGCCGACCAACACTTTCGCGCCGACGCCAAGACCAAGAGCAGCGTCGGCGCTCACGCCCGTATACGTGCCAGAAATCGAGGCCTTATCGCGGAAAGACGGTGCGAAAACCAACCAGGTCATCTTCGCCTTGCTGATCTCTCCGATATCGAGGCCGAACTCTGTGATTTTCGCCTTATAGTTGACCTTCGCCGCGCCGTCGGCGGGAGCGAAAACGCATGTTGCTTCTTCCTGACCACCGATGATGACACCAATGCCACCCGAGACGTCGCAATCAAGACGGCCAACTTCTGTGTGGGAAGCAGCTGACGCAGCTCCGAACGAAATAAGAGAGAAAGCTGCTGCTGCAGCGGACGAGAGAACAAGATTACGCATTGTGATTTCCTTGAGCTTCTGGCGATGGTGTTGCGTCTATCCGTGGTCGGGAATAGCGCTGCATGTCAGCTACTCTTGCACGGCTGGGAGAAACTACTTTTCCCACCAGCCGGCCGAAATCATACTCAGGTTTATAAGGATAACCTTTGGTCTATAGCGGGCGGCCTCGGCGGCGCGGACGTCCAGAGCAAGGCCGTGACATCTCTGCCGTCGACGTCGGTCATTGCGGTTGCCACGCCGTAGCGCATCATGTTCGAGCTCATGTGCCAGACTGTTGGAACTCATCCGCGTACGCTAACAAATGTGCCAAAAATTTTCTGGCGTGGCCCGGTAGAGCGTCCGCAGAGCGGACGCAAACATACAACTCGCGGTCCGCCCAGTCTTCGTCGATCCTCAATATCGCGTAATTTATGAAGTGTGCGTAACGCAATGCAGCGGTTTCAGGTACAACAGCCACGCCCGCTCCACTTTCGACCATTCGACAAACTCCTTCAAATCCGTCCATGCGCATCCGCATCACCACGTCTCGACCAAGCTCCACCGCCTTCCGACGGAGAAATTGCGAGAGCGCGACAGTCTTCTGGAGCCCGATCAGACGCTGATCCAGGATTCTGGAGAAATCCAGAGAAGAGCCAAGTGAATGGTTCAATGGCGCGACGAGCACGAGCTTGTCCGGCACGAAACGCCAACGCTCGAGGCCCGTCATATCGGCAGATGCTGCGACGATCCCAATGTCGGCATCGCCATTTCGGAGAAGCGGAACAACTTCCAAACTCGGTTTGTCGGAAACGGTAATACCGATGTCCGGGTGGGCGGTCAGGAAGCGCCCCATCACCGCGGGCATATGCTCGGCGAGCATGTTGGTATTAGACAAAAAGCGAATCTGCCCACCGCGGCCGTGGGCGAAGTTACTCAATTCGGTCTCGACAAGATGTGCACTGGTCAGAACCTGCCGCGCGTGACGAGCGAGAAGATCACCTGCGAGAGTCGTTCTAACTCCTCGTCCGGTACGTTCGAGAAGGGGCAGCTCAAAAGCTTCCTCCATTTTCTTCAAACGAGCGCTAACCGCAGCCACGACGATATTGTTTTTAGCAGCCGCAGCCGTCAGGCTGCCTCCCTCGACGGCAGAAAGGAATATCCGAAGGTCCACCAAGTCAAATTTCACAACGGAAGACCTTTCAATTTTGGTGAAACCTGATTTCAGATTATACTGGCTACTCATTCGATCAATCACGGCGCTATGACACAAATCAAGCCGCATCCGCGACACATCGACACGCCGTCGTCCGCTTCGCACTATCGAAATAAGCGTTTTTTACAAGAATTGCTTTGAAAAAGATGGCATCGCACGGTGTGCTCGCGGGTAATGCGGCCACGTCGATCAGCCTTGCTCTGGGAGGAGAAGCTCGGTCTGGCAAAGATTATTCATGCTTGATGAAAGCGCGTTGCCTATGTCTAAGCCTCCCTCCACCTTGCGACCCGTTCTCCTCTGTCTGACCGCGCTGGTGGCCGTCTCCGGCGCAGCGCAGGCGCAAGACAATCCGACGGCTAGCCAGGATCTGATTGCGCGCGGGCGCTCCCTTGCGATCGCCGCAGATTGCGCCGCCTGTCATACCGCACCGCATGGAGGCACGCCCTTCGCTGGCGGTTATGCGATCGATACGCCACTCGGCCAGATTTTCTCGACCAATATCACGCCGTCGAAAACCGCAGGCATCGGTAATTACAGCGAAGCGGATTTTGCTCGCGCCGTTCGAGATGGTGTGGCCAAGGATGGAAGCTATCTCTATCCGGCCATGCCCTATACGGCTTATGCCCAGATCACCGATGCGGACATGAAGGCGCTCTATGCGTATTTCATGAACGAGGTGAAGCCGGACGATCACAAGCCGCAGCAGACCGAACTACCGTTCCCGTTCTCCATCCGCACGTCCATGGCAGTGTGGAATCTGCTTTTCCTCGACAAGACGCGCTTCGAGCCGGACCCGACCAAGTCTGTCGAATGGAACCGTGGTGCCTATCTTGCCGAAGCGTTGACGCATTGCGCGACATGTCACACGCCACGCAACGGCCTGATGGCGGAAGATAGTAGTCAGCCGCTTGCAGGCGGCGCTGTCGGCCCTTGGTTCGCCCCCAACATCACCTCGGACAAGATCGCAGGCGTTGGTGACTGGTCGGATGAAGACCTCACGCAATACCTTAAGACCGGTAACGTCCCCGGAAAGGCACAGGCCGCAGGGCCGATGGCCGAGGCCATCGAGCAAAGCTTCCAGCATCTGCCCGACGAAGACATCAAGGCCATCGTTACATATCTCCGGGACGTTCCGGCGATTGCTTCTGCCGACAAACATGCCCGAGATACTTTCGGAAGGCCGTCAACCGAGATCGAGGCCTCGCTGCGCGGCTTGCCGGGACAGGCTCCGAATGAGAATGGCTTCCACATTTTCAGCGGGAGCTGTGCCGCCTGTCATCAGCCTGAAGGACAGGGCAACCTGCATTACCCATCGCTGTTCAAAAACACCGCAACTGGTGGCGATCGTCCCGATAACCTGATTGCCACAATTCTTTACGGGCTGCACCGCACGGTTGGCGAAAACATCGCCTTCATGCCAGCATTCGGGCCGGATGCATCTTATACCGACCGCTTGTCGGACAAGGATATCGCCGATGTCAGCAATTACGTTCTGGCCAATTACGGCAATCCGGTTGTCAAAGTAAGCGAGGCCGATGTCGCGATCATTCGTGAGGGTGGCGAAAAGCCGCTGATTGTGAGACTCGCGCCGATGGCTGCACCCGCCGCAGCTGCGGGTGCAGTGATCGTCGTCGTGCTGATCGCTTGGCTCTTGCTGCGCCGTCGCCGCTCACATCAAGCTCCCGTCTAAAGCCCCCTCCTTTCAGCATTAAACGCTCCCTCGGAGATCCTGATGCCTATCAAACATTCTACCCCGACCATTGTCGGCCAAAACGTCTCGCGCCGCGGTCTTCTGCGCACCACGGTTGCTGTGGCAGGACTTGCACTGCTGGCTGATTTGGCTGGCCCTCTTTCGGCCGTGGCTGCCGATGATGCCGTCGCATCCTTCACTCAGTTGTCGGAATTTTTGACCGGATATACGCTTGATCCGGTTCTCGGCGCACGCTTTCTGGCGGCGCTGAAAAAACGCGATGCCGAGCTCGACGCCAATATGGCGGCACTGTCTGCCTTGATCAAACAGTCAGGCGTGCCGAACATGGACGGTTTCCTTGCTCTTTCCGGGACCGATCCGGCCCTGATGAAAACGGCCACCAAGATCGTCTCTGCTTGGTATCTCGGCGTTGTCGGCGAACCTGAAAACGCTGAACTCATCACCTATGCGGATTCGCTGATGTACCGCCCGACCAAGGGCCTCCTCACCATCCCGTCTTATGGACCCGGCCCTAATGCCTGGGGACCGAAGCCCGGCAGCAAGATCTGACAGGAAACACGCAAATGGCAAACACATCCTATGATGCCGATCTGATCGTCATCGGCTCGGGCGTCATGGGCGGCATCATCGCCGCCAATCTCGCCAAGGCTGGTAAGAAGGTCATCGTTCTGGAAGCAGGTCCGCGCGTCGACCGCCGCGAGATCGTCGAGACATACCGCAACGCTCCGGTCAAATTGTCGCTCGCCAATGCAAAGCTGCAAGGTGCTGGTTCGCCTTTCCCCAGCATGCCTTGGGCACCGTCGACTTATGGCGACTATCTGCAATTTGAAGGCCCGGTAAAATACAACACCTCTTACCTTCGCGTCGTTGGAGGGACTACCTGGCATTTCGGCTCAGCGCTGTGGCGCATGATTCCAAACGACTTCAAGATCCAGACCCTCTACGGCCGCGGCCGCGATTGGCCCATTGGCTACGATGACCTCGAACAATATTATAACAAGGCCGAACTCGAACTTGGCGTTACGGGAACGGACGGCCAAGATGAAAGCGGCCATGGTGGCGGACCGATGCCGCCACGTTCCATGCCGTTTCCGATGAAGCAGCTTAACTCCACTTACATGTTCGACACGCTGGCGGAAAAGCTGCTGGTCGGTGGCTTCAACCCGGTTCTAGAGCCGCATGGCCGCGCCTCGCGTCCTTATGGCAATCGCCCTGTCTGCGCGGGTAACAACAATTGTAATCCGGTCTGTCCCATCGGTGCGAAATACGATGGCTCTATGCATATTGATGAGGCTGAACGCCATGGCGCGAAACTTATGGACAATTCGCCTGTCTACAAGATTGAAGCTGGCGATGACGGTAAGATCACGGCGATCTGGTACAAGAAACCTGACAATTCCGAACATCGGCTCACGGCAAAGTATTTTGTGCTGGCAGCCTATGGTATCGAGAGTGCAAAGCTGCTCTTGATATCGACGTCGGAAAAATATCCAAACGGCATCGCGAATTCATCCGATCAGGTTGGCCGCAATTTGATGGACCATACTGGTATCAGCATGAACATGCTGACCAAGGAAGACATGTGGCCCGGCCAAGGGCCGACCGAACTCCTCGTCTATCTCAACCAGCGTGACGGTGAATTCCGTAGGGATTATCCGAGCTACAAAATTAAGGTCCGCAACACGGTGCCGACCGCGCAGATGACAGAGGGGTTCATCAAGAAGGGTATTCTCGGCTCCAAACTTGATGAGCAGATCCGTAAATATTCGGCACGCTCGCTCAACTGGGCGATCGATTTTGAGCCGCTACCGCTTGCCGAGAATCGAGTGACGCCGTCTAAAACGAAGTTCGATGCGCTCGGCATTCCGGTACCGGTTCTTTATTACAGCGTAACCGACTATTGGAACGCAGGTCGCGACAGAGGTTTGCAGGACCTGAACAAGATCGCCGAGCTGCTCGATGCGGAAGTCCTCTCCACCGACGTCAAATGGCAAAACCGTCAGCACGTCATGGGAACGACGCGGATGGGCGATGATCCAAAGGATTCGGTCGTGGATCGTGATTGCCGCACGCATGACCATTCGAATATGTTCATTGCTGGCACCAGCGTGATGCCATCAGCCTCTTGCATGAACCCGACATTGACGGGGGCTGCCCTCAGCGTGCGCATCGCGGAGCAGTTGATCAAGGAAATTTAATCCTACTGGAAAAGTGAGCATTGATGTTGCCGATGAGCAGCATCGATGCTTGCACCTGGCCGTTCCTATTTTGATCGAAAGCAACTCTCTTACTTTGATCTCGACTTACATAAGCGCTTTCGCTCTGGGGTCCAAGGTGGCTTTCTCGAAGGTGAGACGAGCGCGGCGCGGTCTATTCGTCAGTTGGCCAGCTACGGGCTTCACTTGCGAGCATCGAAAAATGCCTCACATGGCATTTCGAAAATTGTCACTTTCAGCAAACTGATGAGCTTTTACAGGCGCTGAGCGGCAAGTGCGCAGACCGGAGGGAACCACCCTTCAAATGGCAAAATAATGTAGATTCATTGCCTGCCCCGGCCGTTCCGCGTCTGTGTCTTCTGCATCTCAACTTCAAGCCCAGTAGCTTTTTCCAAAACCTACCAACCCTTTGTATAGATCGCTCAACCCGAACGACCACTATCCTCCGACCGTGTCAGCAGACAATATAAAATTCAAAGCTAGACCGAGGCCGCAGCCGATAACGCGGCGAGATGGCTGAAAATTGGAAGGATAACGATTTGTCTGCCGCCCCGATCATAGCCGTTGTCGATGATGACTTCGGGATCAGAGACGCTCTGTTCGATCTCATTTCATCATTAGGTTATCATGCTCAGCTCTATGCTTCGGGCGACGAATTTCTTCGCACATCAACCCGCGGGGAGATCGACGTTGTCATTTCTGATTATAGAATGCCTGGAATAAGTGGCCTTGACCTACAGTCGCGGCTAAATGAGGAAGGGTCTTCGTGCGCCGTCATCCTAATGACGTCGTATTACGACGAGCAATTGCGTAAGGCGGGTCTGGCTGCAGGTGCTATAGGTTTTCTCCACAAGCCGTTTCGAGCCGAAGCACTTATCAGCCACATCGCTGAAGCGCTTTGTCGCAAGTGAAGGTAACCCTGTGGCGGAAGCCCACGATGTTCTGGTAAAATCGGTCGTATGTAAGTGCTTTAATAGCTGGAAGAGGACGTTTAACGATGTTCGACCCCTCGTTGCCTACTTTCAGCCCGCGACCCGTCATAACTAATGTCTCGTGATGCGAAAATGTATCCCCACATATCCGTTTCATAGCCATACCCCGGCCGCCCTACAGTCGTAATGCGCCACCAAGTTTTTTGTATTCGTTCGAGTGCTCGCCTTTTTTGGCTTTCGTCAGTCACGAAGAAAGCCGGCTTTCGCCGGCTTCCAGAAAATACACAAGTATGCTTGGTGCGTTACCAGCCGTAACCCGCTCCGAACGGGCCATCGAAATTATAGAAATCGCCAGGGCCCCACGCGCCCCAGTTCCAGCGAGCATCCGCGTAGGTCTGCGCGGCCCATAGCTGGCGATTGGCGATACGTTCCTGCTGCTGCGCCTGACGATACTTACCATAAGCCTGCTCGGTGCCGACGTAGAGGCAATTACAATTTGTCGGATCAGCGTAGACATAGTTTACGTTGTCGCCTTTGGAGCGCATCAAGAACTTATTGGCAGGCAGTCTCTTCAGCATGGCCTGACGGGCACTCGTGTTCGCGGGCTTCGCTACGAAGCCCGCGGCGACCAAGTCATTTTCTTTGCTCTGAACACCTGACTGCGTAACACAAGACGAAAGGGCGGCTGCGGCAAAAAGCACTGCGGCGACTGCTGTTGCCCGCGAAGAAAAAGCCTGATTTTTAATTTTCAGATAAGCCATGTTCACTCTCCTAAGTTGGCCTTCATCGCAGTGACCATGCCCGCCTCCCCTGTAGTACGAAATCATACGCAGGGTTCCGCCGCCTACCTCTAGGTATAGGTTAATAATCAACGAGCTTGAGCGAATGGATTCCAACAGCGAAATTCAGCAGCCCGTCGCCAGGATCGACGTCCGGCTGCAACAGAACTCTTTCGTTATCGCCTGTCGACAAGATAGCTGAGTGCGGCGGCAATCCCATAGCTTCAGGCGCGGGCACAGAATTGTATAGCCCTGCTAAATTTTCAGCTGCACCATTCGGTCCGACGACAAACCAGCGCATTACGCCGCCTTTGATTTCAGCGGCATCTATCTCTGGATCGAGCAGAGTACCGTGATACATGGCAACCTCTTCTCCGGCTTGGTTGTAAACACAGAGAACGCTTTCATCGGCTTTGGGTGCAGCATTATCTGCGCTAAGTACCGTGCATTGTAGGGTACCGAGCCGCCTGTTTGCGGAGTCGTGAGCGAATGTCGAAGTAGGGGCAATAATGGATAAAAGGATACTCAATCCATTTAGCGTCAAATGCTTCATCGAGAAATCTCCATGCTACAATGATGGGCGTCGTTAAAGTTCCGGCTTCTGGAGATCAAGGAAACCGCGAACTAAGAAAACTATCCTATGGTGTAGGCGTATCCCGACATCGGATGCCGACCTTTTCAGAGCCTAGCTCATCAGCACTTAAGGGCCTGGATCCATCCCTATACCTAAGTCTGGTTTTGCTCTGATTGAGACTGCTGCAGAACCGGAACTGAGTAACGCCGCGGGTGATTACTCGGCCACGAGTGGCGCATTCTGACCAATCCGTTTCATCGGGCCTGACATCATGATCGTACGCGACAAGCCGAATCTTCTCCGCCTGTTTTTCATCATGCAGGGATCTATAGTTCCACGCGTGCTGCCGCACTTGATCTTCATAAGCCTGTTGTCGATATCCATCGTGTTCGTTCGGGAGCATTGGCCGACTAGAACATTCACTTTCGACGGCGCTCCGTTCTCGCTCGTTGGGATCGCGCTCTCGATATTTCTCGGCTTCCGAAACAGCGCTTGTTACGATCGATGGTGGGAAGGCCGCAAAAGTTGGGGGCAACTGGCTTTCTGCGCCAGGGACCTATCGAGGAAAACTCTCCATCTCAACGAGCTCGGGACTGAGGCTGCAGATTTAAGGCGCAGCATCCTACAAAGGTCCTATCAGTTTGCGGGAGCGTTGGTGTCCTACCTTCAGCCAGAAGGGCCATTTTCGCCAAAAGGTCACGTCTGTGCTGATCAGACAATCAATAGCGATCGAGCAAACGCTGGCAATCCCGACGCGGTTCTTAAGCTTATAGCACGAGATCTTGTCGATCTCCGGATGCGTGACATTCTGACCGATCACGATTACCGGATGCTTCACGACACGGTGGCAGAAATGGCTCGTGTGCAGGTGATCTGTGAACGATTAAAAAACACTCCGCTACCGTTTGGATACACGCTCTTGCTGCACAGGACCGCTTACGCCTTCTGTTTCCTTATCCCATTCGGCTTTGCGGATACTCTTGGATGGGGAACACCTGTTGTTACCGCTCTGATCGCATACACGTTCTTCGGATTAGATGCGTTGGGCGACGAACTGGAAGATCCACTCGGGTGCCATCCCAATACGCTGGCTATCCGGTCAATCGCGAGCAACATTGAGTTGGAAATCAAAATCGACATAGGCGAGACCGAACTGCCCGATATGCCTCGTGTCGTAGACCATGTGCTGGTGTAGGTACGAAAGTCGTGAGAGCCGGAACACGTATTATAGGCAACATCAGAAAGCGGGCGAACTTACAATATTATCTGAAGCATCAAATTTATTTCTTATTGTCCTTTCAATTCTTTGGAGATCAATATGAATACAATCAGTCCTACCATGGCTAGATGCATCGAAAAATGCCTGGCATGCTATGCAATTTGCTTGAGAGCCCCAGTCGACACATCTGACATAACATTCGACAAAGCCCACCTAACTCTGATGCTTACTTGCGCTGAAATGTGCAGAACGTGCGCCCATTTCATGATCCTGGGCACAGTCCACCACAAGCACACCTGCAGAGAGTGCGCCGAGATTTGCGCGGAATGCGCGCTCGTGTTTGAAGGCATGAACGGAATGCAGGCTTGTGTAGATGCTTGTCGCGAATGCGCCAAAGAGTGCGCCATGATGGCAGCCTGACGAAACGAAAGCGAGCGAGTGCCGTCTACGTATTGGCGTCACTCGCTTTGCCTCCTGACCCCTCTAACTCGGCAATCTGCCTACCTATGCTGTAGTATAGTTATCCTGCCGTAAGCTCGTTGCTAATCTTGGTATTCATCAAGATTGGAGAGCCGAATGACAGAGAAACGGCCTGAAGGCATTAAGGCGTATAATGAGCCAGCTGGAGGATGGGGCGCTCTACGTGCTGTCGCCAAGACGCTCGCAGAGCAGCAGGTGATAGCGCAGGGAACCGCGACGCTCCTCAAAGCCAATCAGCCCGAAGGTTTCGACTGCCCCGGCTGCGCTTGGCCGGATCCGAAACATACGTCCTCATTCGAATTTTGTGAAAACGGCGCAAAGGCCATCACATGGGAATCGACTGCTAAGCGGGTTCCGCCTGAGTTTTTCGCCACGCATTCGGTATCGGAGCTATGGGAATGGACCGATCACGAGCTTGAGAATGCCGGCCGCCTTACCCATCCCATGATTTTCGACCATCAAACTGATCGATATCGTCCGATCGAGTGGGAGGAAGCTTTCGAGATCGTCGGCCTGGAGCTCAACAAGCTTAGCAGTCCACACGAGGCAGAATTCTACACGTCGGGTCGCGCATCGAACGAAGCTGCGTTTCTGTACCAGACCTTCGTCCGGGCGTACGGGACCAATAACTTCCCCGATTGTTCGAACATGTGTCATGAAGCCACAAGCGTCGGATTGCCGGAATCCATCGGGGTGGGCAAGGGCACAGTTACACTAGAAGATTTCGATCACGCCGACGCGATCTTCAGCTTCGGACATAACCCCGGCACAAACCACCCTCGCATGATGACTACCCTTCACGAGGCTTCGCGACGCGGCTGTCCAATCGTGGTCTTCAACCCGCTCCGCGAACGTGCGCTCGAGAAATTCGCTGCTCCCCAAGACCCAATCGAGATGGCGACTTTCACGTCAACGCCGATTGCCTCCGCCTATCATCAGGTCAAGACAGGTGGCGATTTGGCAGCTCTCAAGGGGATGATGAAGCTCATATTCGAACGGGATGAACTCGACATAGCCGCAGGTGGAAAGGGTGTTATCGATCATGCGTTCGTTGCTGAACATACGGTCGGTATCGACGCGCTCAAGAAAGACGTCGAAAATACCACTTGGCAGGATGTCCTGTATTATTCTGGGCTTTCTATGAAAGCAATTGAGAGTGCAGTCGACACCTATCTCAACGCGAAGAACGTGATTCTCTGCTACGGCATGGGCCTGACGCAGCACGCTCACGGAACGGCTAATGTCCAGCAGGCCACGAACCTGTTGCTCCTCAGAGGGAACATCGGACGTGAGGGCGCGGGCATCTGCCCAGTTCGTGGCCACTCCAATGTCCAGGGCGACCGAACTGTTGGGATTACCGAGATACCGAACGAAAGTCTCCTTGATGGTATGGAACGCGCTTTCGGTTTCCGGCCTGTTGGCGACAAGGGTCACAATGCCATCGAAGCGGTAGAAGCGATTGCTGAAGGCCGATCAAAAGCTCTAATATGTCTGGGCGGCAATCTTGCTGTGGCGATATCCGACCCTGTGGTTACGTTCGCAGGGATGCGGAAACTGGACCTTGCGGTCCATATCTCCACGAAACTCAACCGCTCTCACCTACTTACTGCCAAAAATTGCCTCATTCTGCCCTGCTTCGGCAGAACTGATCTCGACACTCAAGCTTCGGGTCCACAATCCATAACAGTCGAAGACTCCATGTCCATGGTTCACGCCTCACGAGGTTTCCTAAATCCTCCGAGTCCCCTTCTGAGATCCGAACCCGCAATTCTCGCCGGAATCGCGAAGGCAACTGTTGGCGATAAATACGATATCGATTGGGATTTTCTGATTTCGGACTACGATAATATCAGGAACAAGATCGAGGTCGTCTTTCCAGATTTTAGAGACTTCAACAATCGGGTCCGTGTTAAGGGCGGTTTCAGGCTGACCGTGGCGGCGTCCGACCGAGTATGGAACACGCCAAGCGGACGCGCAAACTTCCTGACGGCTCAGGGACTGGATGAAGATCCGCGAATTGCAGAAACAGGTACCTTCGTACTCACGACACTCCGTAGCCACGATCAATACAACACGACCGTTTACGGCCTCGACGACAGGTATCGCGGCGTTTTCGGAAGGCGCGATGTGATCTTTATGAATGAAGCGGACCTAGAGGCGCATAACCTTAGCGACGGGGACAGGATCGATGTTCACGCCGTCACGCGAGGCGGCCCGGCGCGGTCGGTAAGCGGTTATACTGCTGTAAAGTACAACATCCCGAAAGGGTCGGTTGCCGGGTATTATCCTGAAATGAACGCGGTCGTAGCTCTGGACGACTTCGACCGAAAGTCTGGCACTCCCGCATACAAGGGCGTCCCGGTAAAGGTCTTCAAGCACGTAAGCTAACTGCTGGTCATCCGTAATTGTGACAGGCGACGCTGCATGCAGTGGCGTCTCTCACCTTAAGTTCTGAAAGCCAACCAATGGACGATTTGTATCTTCGCGAAGAGTTTTCGGATTTAATTCTCGACCTATGTGAGGCGCGTCAGCGCCTTGAAGAGAGCCAGGTTCTTTGGAAGGTGGAGTATCTGACCCAAGACCTCAGGCATTACCAGTATTACGGAATCAGTAGGTCGGGACAAGCTTCCACTGCTGGTCACGAAATGACCGACCGTGATGGCATCGACCCTTCGTCGGATCCGAAGCATATTCTGGAGGTGATGTCCCGTTTCCTGAAGAATAAACAACTGGCAAGATATACTGGAAGCGCCGTATCGGCGGAAACTGCCTTCATCGAGTTTGACGAAATTTCTGAAGGGAATGTCGAGGTGACCCGAATCTCGATCGAGAAAAGCTCGCGCACCTTCGAAGGACGCAAGCTCGTACGGGTCACGAACATAATCTACCTCGGGCTTGCAAAGGATGCACCGGAGATTTGCCGCGCTATAACCGAGATGCCGGAAGTCTCACTCTATTGGTGCAAAGAGCGTCACTTTTTGTCCGCACGCCCCTCGACGGTCAACCCGCGAGAGCCAATGAAAAGTCCATGAGTAGGCCCGGTAATAGACCTATACAAACTTTCCTTACTCCCAAATCGGCTATTCCAAAGTTACCATTCGCGGGGATTGAAACTTTCGCCTTCTGTCCAAGTCTGCATGAATTCAGTCAGTTCCTTATCAGCCACCGGCGGAAGCACGACCTTCAACGACATCAGCATATCGCCATGCCCCCCATGTTTGTTTGGGTAGCCCTTTCCTTTCAATCTTAACTGCTTTCCCGTGCTTGTGTTAGGCGGAACGGTCACGGCAACGTTTCCACTTAGTGTCGGGACTTTCACGCGTGCGCCGAGTACTGCCTCTCGCAGTGTGATCGGTACTTCAGCTCTGAGGTTATCTCCATCCAGCCCCAGGTGCGGATGAGGTAGAATGTGTATCTCGACCAAGGCGTCCCCACGCTGGCCCTCGTATTGTCCGACGTGACCTTTCCCTGCGACCCTGAGTGTTTGCCCATCTCTGACGCCTGCCGGGACACGCACTTCGACGACTTCATCCGACAGCGCGACCGTCTGGCTGACACCAGCAGCGGCGTCAACGAGAGATATGTCAAGTTTGTACCTGACATCCTGCCCCTTGCGTGCGCGTGGCGAACCACGCCCCATTCCCGAGAAAAAACTAGAAAAAACATCGTCAGCGTCGGCAAAATCGGCAAACCCGGTGGTCCCCTGCCGGAAAACACCATCGCTTTGACCAGCCCCACGCGATTGCTGAAAACCTCGAGCCATGACTTCGTTGCCGTCGTCATCAATCTCGCCACGGTCGTATCGCTCGCGGTTGGTCTCCTCGCCGAGGATCGCATAAGCGGCAGATGCTTTTTTGAACTTCTCCTCCGCGGCCAAGTCCCCCGGATTAAGGTCAGGATGATGTAGCTTTGCCAGTTTTCGGTAAGCTTTCTGGATTTCTTTGTGCGTCGCGTTCTTAGCCACGCCGAGTGTCTCGTAAGGGGTTGCCATTATATCGGGTTCCTTCTGGCATCTGAGACGAACCTAGATGCTGAAAAATTCAAGGCAACTACACCAAGGTGTTGGTTTTACTGCCTCTTTGGATGGGCGGGTTTGGCTTATCCCGCGGTCGGAACCTAAGAAATCACCAATAATCGGCACTCATCGAGCCTTAGTTTGACGTCATCGACCAAGCACTTTGGTGCCAGCCACTCGAAAGGAATTTTCCATGACGAACGAACTCAGCCTTCCTCTGTCTCGACGGAAGGCACTTTTCGCTGGGGCGACAGCCTCGATTGCTGCGGTAGCAATTCCAGCCGCCGCCGCGGAGAAAAAAACTCAACCCAAAACCCAACCAAGCGGAGCAAGTGAAATGTCCGGCGAATTTGTCACGACCAAAGACGGTGTCGAAATCTTCTACAAGGACTGGGGTCCGAAAGACGCTCAGCCAATCCATCTGCACCACGGCTGGCCTCTCTCGGCCGACGACTGGGACGCGCAGGCCCTTTTCTTCCTGAATAAGGGCTATCGTGTCGTCGCTCACGATCGTCGTGGTCATGGCCGTTCGAGCCAGGTCAGCTTCGGCAATGATATGGATCATTATGCAGCCGACGCTTCTGCGGTCGTCGAGCATCTGGACTTGCGCAACGTTGTTCACATTGGCCATTCGACGGGCGGTGGTGAAGTGGCTCGCTATGTGGCCCGCCACGGCCAGCCTCAGGGCCGCGTCGCCAAGGCCATCCTCGTCAGTTCCGTTCCGCCGATCATGCTCAAAACGGCAAGCAATCCAGGCGGCGAACCGATTGAGGTTTTCGACGGCTACCGAGCTGCACTGGCGGCCAATCGCGCTCAATTCTACATCGACGTTCCGACCGGACCTTTTTACGGCTTCAACCGTCCTGATGCAAAGGTCTCGCAGGGCGTGATCAACAACTGGTGGCGGCAGGGCATGATGGGCAGCGCGCAGGCCCAGTATGAGGGCATTAAGGCCTTCTCCGAAACAGATCAGACGCAGGATCTGAAAGACATTCGCGTACCGACCCTCGTTACTCAGGGCACGGATGACCAGATCGTCCCTTACAAGGATGCGGTCGAACTCCAGCACAAATTGATCACGGGCAGCGTTATGAAGCTCTACGAAGGATATCCGCACGGCATGTTGACCACCCATGCGGATGTCATCAATCCTGATTTGCTGGCCTTTATTAAGGGCTAAATGCAAATCCATCCTCGCGCGGCCCACGGCGAATCTTTCGCAGGGCCGCGCGAGGTGCCCATTTCCTAGTTTGGGCCCTCCTACCAATCGGACGGCTCGTGAATCACCAAGGCGCACGTCTCTAAGAGTGAGTAGAAAATGGATCCCTCTTCTCTTTCCTCGCTTCACGGCCCGTCCGGCACCGCCATTGTACAAGTGCGCGATCTCTGCCGGACCGTCGGCCGAATTCACCTCGTGGAAAACGTCACAGTCTCTATTCGCCGCGGGGAAATTTTAGCGATCACGGGTCCAAGCGGGGCTGGCAAATCTTCGTTTTTGAGGCTGATCAATCGCCTCGACGAGCCCACTTCAGGTTCTGTCCAGATCGGTGGACAAGATTATCGTGAGATCGATGCACCTGTCCTACGTCGCCGTGTGGGGATGGTGATGCAAAGTGCGAACCTGTTCCCAGGCACTGTCAAAGACAACATACTTTTCGGACCCGCACAACATCACGGCCTCGTAAGCCCAGATACCTTGGATGAGCTGCTCGCTCACGTTGGCCTGGATGGTTATAGCGACCGCGCCGTGGAGAACTTGTCGGGAGGCGAAGCGCAACGAGTTTCGTTTGCAAGAACTCTCGCTAACCGCCCTGATGTTTTGCTTTTGGATGAGCCAACTGCTGCCTTGGATGAGGAGAGCGCCCGCGGCATTGAACGCCTGGTGCTTGATCTAGCCTCCACCGGAGGCATGGCGTGCCTCATAGTCACGCACAATATGGAGCAAGCTGCTCGGATAGCTCCTCGTACGATGTTCATGGAGAACGGACGAACAAAGTCGGTTGGCCCGACAAGTGAGGTTGCGAATGCTATCAAGCCTATTTGATGCCCAGCTCGTAGTTGGGTTGGCACAAGCGTTTGGAGCGTCTTCGGTCGCCCTTCTTGTCGTGTTTTTCTGCCGACGCTTTAATGTTGATGTGACTAAGGAGACCAGCGTGTCTCTAGTCCGTGGTCTGGCGCAAATGGCAGTCGTCGGTGTAGTCCTTTCGATACTGCTTAAAGGCAGTCTGCTAGTCGGCATCCTCATACTGTTCGCTATGGTGATCGCGGCCGCTTATACGGCATCTCGGCGGTTCAAGGATTTGCCGAGCGCGTTCGAGATCGCATTCGTTTCCATCGGTGCCGGCGGCGGCGTGGCGATTGGGTTCATGCTGCTGAGCAGGGCTCTAGACCCTAGCGTTACAATCCTGGTGCCAGTAGGCAGCATGATTATCGCTAACAGCATGAACGCCTGCGCGCAGGCAATGGAACGATACCGTTCCGACGTCTTTGCTCACTCTGGCCAAATCGAAGCTGCTCTCTGTCTCGGGGCCGACACAACCACCAGCGCTGCGCCATATGTCAAAGCGTCGGTGTACGCTAGCTTGTTGCCACGTCTCGACATGCTCAAATCGCTCGGCTTGGTCTGGATCCCGGGCGTTATGGCTGGGATGATGGTGTCGGGCTCAAGCCCCCTGTACGCCGGGATCTACCAGTTCGTCATTGTCGTCATGATACTTGTTGCGTCGGGCATCTCCGGCATGGGTGCTATCGCATTACTGCAAAAGCGCGCTTTTTCATCGGCGTCTCAGCTTCTCCTACGTCCCGCCAAGCTCGATGCGAGCTTGACCAAGCAGTAGTGAAACTGCTGGCCTTCGCGCCATCCTCACCTATACCAAAGTCCATACAGACAAACCGATCGTTCAATCGAATTGGTCGCGATTCCTGAGCAAATTCAATCCAGTTTTTACAGCTGAGGAATAATGTTTTGGAATCGCAAATCATCGAAAGCAACTTCCATCATTCATCCGGAACTCCTGCTATTGCAGCGGGCGCAGGCGCGAGTGGCGTCTCGAAGACGACATCGCGCTACTACGGAACTCTGACCACATGGCAGCGTCGCCGGGTTGTACAGTTTATCGAGGAAAATCTGGCAAACGTCATTCGTATCGAAGATCTGGCCGACCTTGCAAGATTGAGCTGCGGCTATTTCACAACCACCTTCAAGAGCGATTTCGGACAGTCTCCCTATCAATACGTAATCTCCCGACGGCTAGAAGTCGCCAAGAAATTACTGCGAGAAACGCAACGCTCGCTGTGCGAAATCGCGATGGACTGCGGGCTGTCCGATCAAGCTCATCTCTGCAACCTCTTTCGACGTCACTGCGCGACCACACCGAACAAGTGGCGCAAGCGAAGCTCGACGTTCTCCTCCAGTCAGGTCGGCACTAGCGAGAATGCACTCGAACCTTACGCTTCATCTGTCTAACCAAGACTAAGGCGATCCTTGGAAAGCGTTCGATATTCGAGGGAATGCATGAGCAACGTATCGACGCTTAAATCTGTAGGTCGCAAGGACAGGATAGTCGCGGCCACCTCAGGGGCGATCGGAATTGTTTACGGTGATCTCGGCACAAGTCCGTTGTATGCTTTTCGCGAAGCCCTCAAGCCTCTCGTAGATGCGGGGTTAGCACGCACTCACGTGATAGGTATCACGTCGTTGATGATCTGGACTGTGACAGTAATCGTTACAGTAAAATACGTGCTCTTCCTCCTCCGCGCCGATAATCACGCTGAAGGGGGAACGCTGGCTCTAACGACACTGATTATGCGCAGAACCCGCCAACATCGCAATGTGCTACTCGGCGCGGGAATGCTTGGAGCAGCATTGTTTATCGGCGATGCCATGATTACGCCGGCGCTTTCCGTTTTGTCCGCCATCGAGGGACTTACGGTTGTATCTCCTTCATTCACGCCATATCTGCTGCCTATTGCATTCGCCGTAATTGTCGCGCTGTTCATCGCCCAGGCGAAAGGAACCGCATTCGTTTCTCGGTTCTTCGGACCGATCATGCTGATCTGGTTCGTTGTGATAGGCTTGGGCGGATTTTTTCACCTCATGAACGATCCATCGACCTTGCGCGCGATCAACCCCGTGCATGGTCTTAGGTTTCTCTGGCAATCGGGAACCAAAGGCTGGTTAGTTCTTGGTGCCGTATTTCTGACCGTTACCGGTGCAGAGGCGTTGTATAGCGACTTGGCTCATTTCGGCCGGAGAGCAATCCAATTGGCCTGGTTCCTAATCGTTTATCCCGCATTACTTCTGAGCTATTTAGGACAAGGAGCACTTGTGCTGGCGCACCCGGAAGCAGCGGTAAACCCGTTCTTCCTACTATATCCGGACTGGGCGACGCTGCCCGTCGTTCTACTAGCTACAATAGCTACGGTCATCGCGAGCCAAGCCGTGATCACGGGTACCTTCTCGCTTGCAAAGCAGGCAATCCATCTGGGTTTGTTACCTCCAATGCGAATACTATTCACATCACCTTCTAATACGGGTCAGATTTATCTTCCGGCAATCAATTTGATTATGGCGGTGGGGGTTGTAGCCCTAATAGCGGTCTTCAAATCGTCGGAGCAATTAGCCGCAGCGTATGGATTGTCAGTAACCGGGGCAATGCTTCTTACCACAATTTTGGCTCTGCAATATCTTCGGAAAATTCAGAGATGGAAAACGCGAAACGCATTAATACTTCTCGCGCCACTGGCGGTGATCGAGAGCGTCTTTCTAGCAGCAAATTTCCTGAAAATCGCGGAAGGTGGCTATCTTCCGGTGTTTATAACCACTTGCCTGCTCTTTGCCATGTGGACCTGGAAAGGCACGACTGCGGCAATCGAAGCAAGAATGTGTGAGGATGCCATATCACTTGACGAAATGCGCGAGAAGCTAACGACCGAAAGCGTCCCGCCAAGGCTCGTTCAGGGTACGGGAGTGTTCCTGACAAGGGACCCAACCATGACGCCACCTGTCTTTCTTGCGAACTATCGTTTCAATAACGTTGTTCACGAGCACGTCGTTATCCTGACTGTCCGCACCTCAGGTCGACCATACGTCCCGGACTTTAATCGCATAAAGATCGTGCAGATCGACGATCGGTTTTCACGGGTTACCCTTGAGTTCGGCTATATGGAAGTGCAGAAAGTTTTCGACAAGCTTCGAAACCAAGCTTCATTACAGCAGTTGAATTTCGAAGGAGAAACTACAACGTTCTACGTTGGTCGGATGAAGTTGGTTTGTGATCCGGGCAACCGTGTCACGTGGCGGAAGAAGCTGTTTCTGGCGATGGCCAAACTCTCTCAGGACCCGTCTGACTATTTTGGACTTCCCAGTGATCGAACCGCTGAAATCGGCCAACAGATGAAACTTTAATAAGCAGGCAACAACATCGATATCAGCCAACCGGGGCTGACGTGTTGATGTCGATTGAATTACCCAAGCAGCAAAGCTTCAGCTATCGTAGCCATAGTGCAAAGTACCCATTGGAAATGGATATCGTTACGCGCAAAAAACGTCGGCCTTCTAAAGTCGAATGCCGACGCGCAGTTCTTTTATGTAGCTAGGGCTCAAGCCTTGGCTTCGATGATCGCTAGTTCGGAAATCAATGCGTCGCGAAGCTCGATTGTGAACACTTCCGTTTCCTTATAGGCAGGCCCTACCACAGAAACGGTCATCGCCGCGAACGAAGCATCGCCGGATGCTCGAGTAGTATTCAACCGGGCATGAGCGCCGATCAACTCGTTATCAGACCAACCACGAATGGCGTGGTGACCCTGATAGATCCGGCCGCGGAAATCGACCTGGCCGTCTTCGGCAAATAAGGCCAAAAAGCCTTCGGTGTCTTCGGAGTTCACCGCTGCGACTAGCGCTTCAATAATCAACGGGGCGTTCATTACATATCCTTTTTGTGCGTTGGGCTACAAACATGACCAGTAATAAGATCATGCGGCCGCTACTGGGTTGGGGTTACTTGGAAAACATCTCTGACCTGGTGAAACCGATTTGCGTTTTCGTCGGGCTTTCTTGCCGAAGGGTTCGAACCATTTCTTCGTATTCCCGTTCGGCCTCGACAGTGACCGAGGGTCTGGTTTCGGCTAGAGCCTCGCGAAAATCGCGCTCCGTTACGGTAACCGCATCAGGAGAAGCTCGAAGGGCGATCAGTCCGGCGCGCCGTGTCAAATCCTCCAAGTCAGCGCCCGTGAAACGCTCCGTTTTCATAGCAACATCATCAAGGTCGACATCGGCGGATATCGGCATATTCCGGGTATGGATTCCCAGGATTTTCCGTCTGCCTCCGAGATCTGGAACAGGGACGTAGACCATCTCGTCGAACCTACCCGGGCGAAGGAGCGCGGGGTCGAGAAGGTTGGGGCGATTGGTGGCGGCCATGACCACAACACCTTGCATGTCTTCCAATCCATCCATCTCAGCGAGCAGCGTATTCACTACACGTTCAGTCACCGCAGGCTCGCCCAGGCCGCCGCCTCGCGCCGGAGCGAGGGAATCGATCTCATCAATGAAGATAACGGTCGGAGCCACCTGTCGCGCGCGTTCGAATAATCGCGTGATTTGTTGCTCCGACTCGCCATACCATTTCGACAGCAGGTCCGAGGATTTGGTCGCGACGAAATTCGCTTCGGCTTCACGGGCGACGGCTTTAGCGAGAAGCGTTTTTCCGGTTCCGGGAGGTCCGAAGAGTAGGAAGCCCTTTGCAGGCCTAATTCCCATCCGTTTGAACGACTGGGGAGAGCGCAGCGGCAGCTCTACACCTTCCTTGAGACGCCGTTGCGCATCATCGAGGCCGCCGATGTCATTCCAGCCGACATTCGGTGCCTGTATCATTATCTCGCGTAGCGCTGAGGGCTGGATGCGCTTCATCGCTGTCGCGAAATCGTCTTGGGTGACAATCAAACGTTCGAGGACGTCAGCGGGAATACCTTCCTTGAGGTTGACGTTCGGAAGACCCCGGCGAAGTGCATCCATTGCCGCTTCGCGAGCCAAGGCACCAAGATCTGCACCCACGAACCCATATGTCGTGCGTGCGATCTCATCTAGGTCGATACGCTCCTCAAGAGGCATGGCACGGGTGTGGATCGCGAGGACCTCCCTCCTTCCCGGCTGATCCGGCACACCGATGAAGATCTCGCGGTCGAAACGGCCGGGGCGGCGCAACGCTTCATCGAGACTGTCCCTTCGGTTTGTTGCCCCAATGACAACGATATTTTGCCGAGGCTCGAGGCCATCCATAAGCGTCAGAAGTTGCGCTACGATACGCCGTTCGACCTCGCCCGTGACCTGCTCCCGCTTCGGAGCGATGGAGTCAATTTCATCGATAAAGATGACTGACGGAGCGTTCTGCGACGCCTCTTGAAAAATCTGACGGATCCGTTCCTCAGATTCTCCATACCTGCTACCCATTATCTCAGGGCCGTTTATGTGGTAAAAGTTGGCCTCTGTTTCGTTCGCCACCGCGCGAGCGAGTAGCGTTTTACCGGTGCCCGGAGGTCCGTACAAAAGTACGCCCTTAGGAGGATCTATCCCGAGCCGCTGGAAAAGCTCAGGGTGGCGCAAGGGCAGCTCTACCATTTCGCGGACCTGCTCTACAGATCCGCCTAGCCCACCAATGTCGTCGTAGGTTACGTCAGCTCGACGCGCGTCTTTCGGCTCTTCATATTGCGGCCTCAACTCGATCGACGTCTGGTCGGTAATCTGCACTATGCCTCGTGGCTGCGTCGAAACGACGACCAGCCTGATTTCCTGAAGTCCGTACGCTTGGAGAAGCCGAGGATCGCGCTGACGGTGCTGGACTGAGGTCGACACGATGTCGCCAGCTACCATTGGCCTTCCCAAAAACGTTCTCTGAAGAGCTTCTCCTGACCCCTGCAGCACCAGATTTTTTTGCGCAGGTGCCAACACAACACGTGAGGCAGGCCTTGCTTCGATCCGCCGAACTTCGATGTGATCACCGCTGGTGGTACCCGCATTCACGCGCTGCAATCCGTCCAGTCTGATGATGTTTAGTCCCTCGTCTTCTGGATAAGCGAGTGACGCAATCGCGGCGGTGTGGCGCTTCCCCACCAACTCGACAAGGTCACCTTCCTCCAGTCGGAGTTTCACCATGGACTGCTTCGATAGGCGCGCGGTGCTCGCACCCGCATCCTGGGGCCGCATGTTCGCTACCTGTAGGATGATCTCGTCTGATTGGGACATACTAGGCTCCTGGAGAATTTCATGCTGCGCGCGGTCACAGGGTCGGCATGCCTCGCGCCGGGTGGTCACGACGAACCTCCCGTTTCATAGGTATATGAACGGACCTGAGGCTCACACTGTACTGATGTATGGTTGGCAAGCGCGGAGCAGCGGCAGTTCAGGCGGCTATTTCTGAGTTAGCTATGGAGTTCCAAAGTATAGGTTACTCAAACTGAGGGATGGATATCGCTCTGGATATAGCGCGTTCAAAGTAGGCTCATGCAACAGCGTGAGGATCCCCATGTCGCGGAAGGCAATGCTACTCTATGCGTTCGTTTTGAGCACCCTGATGGCGCGCCCTGCCTGGGCCACACTGGAGGCGGACATGAGCAACACCGTCGAAACGTCCGACCTTGACGTCAAGCTTTCCTTCGAGCAGAAGGTCGATCCGGTTCGCTCTAAGCTGCAGTTGATAGATGCTGCAGGAAACGCCGTAGAACTTCACTCGCACGTTAGAACGGACAACACTCAGACTACGTTGATCGTTGCCGTGGATGCACGTTTGCCGCCTGGTGAATACCGGATAAAATGGAAAGTGCACTTCGTCGGTCAAGGAGTCCATTCAGGAACGACAGCTCTCAGAATTGACGCACCGCAACAGAGCGCACTGTCGAAGTAGGCTTGCGCCAGAGGCTGCTCTCCCGCCCACAGATCAGATTATGCCCTCATTCTTTGCGATCAAATGTGCATTGACGTGACAGGCCAAGCGAGCCTCCTACGGTGTCGTTCAAGATTTCCGCAAGAGCCGATCTCTGGAATCTCCAATACCCAAGAGTGCGAGCAGACATACGGCATTGTTGCACCGGACGCTGAATAGCAAATCCCTTTTTTTTCATTCAACCCGACAGAGAAAGCCATCAATGTTTATTTCGAACTTCCTTCTAGCAATTGTCGGCTACACAACGGCTCGTTTCGTTCTTCCGATCCTCACGTTCGGGAAGATTCACGTTCAGCCCGCCTCATCGGATGAGCAAGGCTTCAACTGGTTCGGCTTAAAGCGCGTTCCTGGCCATGGTTTGATGTGCCACACGAACGTCGCTGGATGTCTCGGCTTGATCCCATGGATTGCCTTCATCGCCGCGATGTTGCTCAAATCCCGCGCCGGGTAGCAAAATCCAGCGGCGACGGCGAGAACTCGAAGAGATTCGACTAGTCCTCGACCATCTCGATAAACCGACGTTTTCCCAAAACCGCATCCGTCAGGTCGATGTCTCTATTGAGGACCGACAAAAGTGTCTCTCGACCGGGTATCTCCACCTCGATCTCAAATATCGCCATCGGCTCCAACGGACCAAAGTTTTTGTCATCGCGAAGCTCCGCACGTTGGGCGAGCGCCGCAGCCCGACAATCTTCCAACGTTTCGGCGTAAAAAAGCAACGACGGATTTAGTGGGCTGATTTGATAGGCGTATAATTTTTTCATCTCGGCTTTCGATGATGTCGGAACCCGACCTTGCTCATGATCACGGGCAACCAACAGTCACTACGTTGAGGCTGACATCCGTTAAGATACGGTCTCTTTGCCTACTCTTACGAAAAATCGTGTTGCTGACATCCCCTACCAAAGATCAGGTCGCCAGAACTTCAGTGCAGTCGAATTCATGCTAGCGTTTTTGTATTTTCCTTGCGAATAGCAGTGAGGTTAATATGCATTACTCCGTTGCGACCGCGCGAACTTTACCAAGCACACCGATCGGACATGTTGTCTCGGGACCGTTTTCACGCCTAGAGAGCCGATCATTTAACGCTTTGAGCTCAAACCCATTTCCCCCTCTCGAGGAATTCGAGCACGCCGATTTTCTCGAGCCTGAGCTCGGTTTGGACGACATGCTCTCAGACGCCATGATCGCACTACTGAACCGAGCCGACAGGGTTTCGATACCCGACTTCGTTGAAGTCATGACGGCTGCAGTTGGGCGATAAAGGCTCTCCATCATTCAAGCAAGATGAGTGCCGCGCGACCGCCGTATGCACAGCTCCATCCACACTGCCAGGAACAAAGCGAGAAAGAGACTGTAATGAATATCATAACACGCCACGGGTCAGCCGAATGGACAGGCAGTTTTAAAAACGGACATGGCCATATCTCGACCGAGAGCGGAGCCTTGGCGAATTACCCATATCGCTATGCAAGCCGTTTTGAAGGCCTTCATGGCTCTAACCCGGAAGAGTTGATCGGGGCCGCGCATGCGTCGTGCTTCACGATGACATTGTCTCGCGTTCTTCAGGATAACGGCTTCGCGGCCGATGAGCTGCAGACTAATGCCAACGTCAAACTCGGCGCGCAGAACGGTTCTTATGAGATCTTCGAAATAAATCTGTTCCTCTCCGCGCGGGTACCAGGGCTCAACAGTGAGCAGACCAAGATTTATGCGGAGCAAGCCAAAGCTGGTTGTCCGGTGTCCAAGGCACTGGCCGCTGTCAAGATCACGTTGACGATCAACGATTAAATCAAAGAGGAACCGTTCATGATCGTAAGAGAAGATGCCCCGACAATACTGCTGTGCATGATACCCCCGTGTTTGTCGGCAGTGTTTTTGGCCGATGTCATCGGGCCAATAGCTCCGACAGTTAGCATCCTTTATTTGCCGTTGATCGCCATCGCCACTAGGGCCTTCAACCGAAAAGGGGTTTCGTACATTGGCCTGATCTGCGTCGTCCTGACATGCATTAGCTTCATCCTATCAAAGGTAGAAGGCTTCCAGCCGATGGCTCTGCTCCAGATCATGGCTACTGTTGTCGCCATAATCGCCACAACTGTTCTCTCCGTGATGCTGTCGTCTCCTCGAGACCCCGCTGCATAACATGCGGAAGCCGCTCAGACGTCCCGTCGCCACTTTCCCGGCGGTACGCCGACATGTTTTGCGAATACCCTGGTGAAGTGACTTTGATCGGAAAAGCCACAAGCTGCTGCGACTTGGTCCAGACTATTGTGCGAAACCCGTAGTAGATCGCATGCCCGCTTGATGCGCTGCTCCATAAGCCATCGGTGCGGAGTCATGCCAACAGCGGCCCCAAACATCCTTATGAATTGGCTCGACGACATATCCATCGACGTGGCGATGTCACTGATGGAGCGTTCGCCAGCAACGTTGGCGACCAACATTTCCTTGGCGGTCACTTCTTGTTCACGAGTGAAACCAAGACCGCGTTTGGTTCTCTGTCGGGGTCGGCTGCCGTAACGATCCGCAAGATGCGTCCCGATCGCAAGCGTCATCAGGTCAGCGAAAACTGGGCTCGCGCTAGAAGAATCGGCAAGTAAAGGCGCAATTGCCCATCCCAGATTGGCTAAGAAAGGGTCGTCCGCTGCAATGGTCGGCTCCAGACTGAGAGTTGGATGATCCGCATCTTCAGCGAATTTAGAGAGTGCCGACGAAGGTATCTCGAATAGCATAAAGTCGAACGCGCCACTGAGATCAGCGGTATAATCGTCCGACAAATTTCGCACGTAAAGACTTCCCGCTCCGAAATGATGTGTCGAAGCCCGGCTTTGTCGGAACGTTCGCCGTGTGTGGCCTTCCCTCAACGAGAGACCTACCAAAAAACCGCGGTTATTCCCATGCGTCTGTATATGGCCGAGCTCTGCAGAATGCGACGCTTTGCGAAAGACCTTCATAGTGTCGCTCGCAAGGGACTGATTCAAAGAGAGCTTGCCTAACGGACAACCAAAAGCGTCCGACGATTGTTTTGGCCCTATCTCCATAGAAGTATCCCCTATCTCTCGCCGCGTCCGTTTAACCTCGGGACTTCAGTCAGTTATTCAAAATTTTGAAAAGTATTACAATTCCCTTAGTTGCGGAAATTTGCAAGTCCGGTGATGCCGCAGATACTGTTTCCCCAAAAAAACACTTCTCAACCGAGGTTCCGGCTGCATGCTTTGATTGTCAGCCAGCGACCCGCGACACGCATAACGTCATCTCCAAGGGTCGTGGTCTAATCCGTGGAAAGTGACACTGCGCAAGAATGCGCTTCCTAACCAGTTGGATTTTCGCGCCCGTCCGTAGCACCGTGGCGAAACGTATCATCTGCCTAGACGATCGTATGGTTGTGGGAAATGCTTACGCCTAGTCATATCACCAGCAACAAAAACAACCTCGAAGATGGCAGCATCGACGACGCTGAAGGCCCAAACACGTTGTGGATTGAGCGGCGAGGGATTTCAGGTGGAGTGACACTATGGCGAAGATTTTATGCGTTCTGTATCCCGACCCGCAGGCTGGCTATCCGCCAACATATCCTCGAGACTCCATCCCACACATTCAAAGCTATCCGAACGGTCAGGCAATCCCGTCCCCTCGAGGCCCCCTCGGCTTCAAGCCGGGCGAGCTTGTCGGATCGGTATCGGGCGAGTTGGGATTGAGGTCTTATCTCGAGGAGAATGGGCATGACCTTATTGTCGTCAGCGACAAGGACCGCGCGAACTCCGATTTCGACATGCACTTGCCGGACGCCGACATAGTGATTTCACAGCCTTTCTGGCCCGCTTACCTAACGTCCGAGCGGATCGCGAAAGCAAAAAAACTCAAGCTTGCTCTGACTGCAGGCATAGGATCGGACCATGTCGACCTAGCAGCAGCTGCAGCGCGCGGGATCACCGTGGCGGAAGTCACCTTCTCTAATTCTATCAGCGTGGCCGAACATGTTGTCATGACTGTCCTTACGCTAATTCGGAATTTCATTCCCTCTCATGCGGTTGCGTCATCGGGGGGCTGGGAGATAGCAGAATGCGTCTCGAGAAGCTATGATGTGGAAGGCATGCACTTTGGCACCATTGGTGCGGGGCGCATCGGCCTAGCAGTACTCCGACGACTGAGACCATTCGACGTTCGCCTGCACTACACTCAGCGTCATCGCCTGTCGGAAGACCTTGAGCGAGAACTCAATCTGACTTTCCACGAGACGCCACAAGACCTGGTTAGTGTATGCGACATCGTTAATCTGCAAGTTCCATTGTATCCCTCGACGCAACACATGTTCGACGAACAAATGCTTTCGAAAATGAAAAAGGGATCGTATCTCATAAATACGGCGAGAGCTGCTCTCTGCGACAGGGACGCGGTCGTTCGGGCACTCGAAAGCGGCAAGCTTGCGGGCTACGGTGGAGACGTCTGGGCTCCCCAGCCTGCACCATCGGATCATCCATGGCGAAGCATGCCTCATCAGGCAATGACGCCTCACATCTCAGGTACTTCGCTATCAGCACAGGCCCGCTATGCTGCCGGCACGCTGGAAATCCTGCAGGATTACCTAGAGGGCCGACCGATCCGACAGGAGTACCTGATCATCGACGGCGGAAAACTCTCCGGTACCGGGGCCGCCTCTTACAAACTTACGTAGCCACTTCTTTTCAATGACCACACAGAACGTCCGGGTCGCGGCTACCGCATCCGGAGACGAACCCGCACGTCTTAAGGAAACTAATATGCCAAATGAAACCATTGTACAACCGATCCGCGGCACCTTCGGAGCAAGCGATCCAGGCCCGCGGAACTTCGACATTGACCGCCAGAACCCCGACATTTTCATCCCACCGGAAACGGACAATGGCTCTTTGCCGAACCTCAAGTTTCCGTTTGGCATGGCTCATAACCGTTTGGAAGACGGCGGCTGGGCAAGAGAGGTCACACTGCGTGAATTTCCAGTCTCCAAATCTATGGCAGGCGTCAACATGCGACTTGGTCCGGGCGTCGTCCGCGAGCTGCATTGGCATAAGGAAGCAGAGTGGGCTTACATCATCACGGGCACTGTTCGGCTAACCACTGTCGACCCGGAGGGTAACCTATCGGTCGATGACTTAGCTCCCGGCGATGTCTGGCTTATCCCGGCCGGAATTCCGCATTCAATCCAAGGCTTGGAGGAAGGCACTGAGTTCCTACTCGTGTTCGATGACGGAAATTTCTCGGAGAACGAAACTCTATTAATCACCGAATACATGGCCCATACGCCGCCGAGTGTGCTGGCGAAAAACTTCGGTGTCAGCGCCGATAATTTTGCTCATATCCCGAAGAAGGAAAAGTATATTTTCCGTCTGCCACTGCCTCAGCCGCTGGAAGAGGTCAGGAAACAGCTGCCAAACCGTCCTGTCTCGACACCGTATGTCTATCCGGCGTCAAAGCTTGAAGCGAAGCATTATAAGGGCGGCTCCGTTAAAACGATCGACTCCCGAAATTTTCCGGTGACCACCCTCTCCGCCTTGATCATCGAGATCGAACCAGGCGGTATGCGCGAAATGCACTGGCACCCGGACGCTGACGAATGGCAATACTATATCGCCGGGGAAGCCCGGATGACTGTATTCGATGCCACGTCCAAGGCTCGCACATTCAATTACCGCGCAGGCGACGTGGGCTTCGTTCCGCGAACTCTGGGACATTACATCGAAAACACAGGCACCACTCCTGTGACGGTGATCAACGTTTTCAACAGCCGTTTGTGCACAGATGTTTCCTTAAATCGCTGGATGGCCCTCACGCCTCCAGATCTTATCCGCGGTCACCTTAACCTGAACGAAACGGTCATGAGTGCGCTCAATCCCGATCGCAATGCTGTTGTTGGCTCATAAGCTGGAAAGGAAATATTCTGATGAAACTAAACGTAGCCTACGCCGCGTTCGTCGGCCTTACACTTTTGACTACCACGGCGTCAGCTGATCAAGCACTTGACGCACCGAAAAAGGTAATCGGGCAACCAAGTCAGCTGACCTCGCCTGCGTCGCTCCTTGTGATCAATGCCGATTCCGCTAAGTTGGATGGCGACAGCCTCACCCTTACCGGGGTAGCGAAAAGCGCGATCGTGTTTGCAGAACGCCCAGCCAAGGCCGCTGGTCATCTGACGACGAGTGAACTCATTACGCAATGGTCAAAAGGCTCTGATAGCTTCAGAGCAGACCCGCCAAATGCTACAATTTCGGTTCTTGGCGAAGGTTCCGAAGTCGCGGACGCTGTCGTCACGCTGAAAGATCCAAAGCTTGAGGGGTCCACCTTAACCTTCAAGGTGGCGGTATTGGAAGGTAACCTTCAAGGAGCGAATGGCCCCGCAGCCCTCTTCATCGATCACTGGAGAGGCTGGAACAAGGCTGGATGGTACGGTCTCGGAGCCGCAACGGGCGCTGTCGTTGGCGCGTCCCTGATGTCGAACACGAACTCGGAGCCCGCGCCGTATTACTACGGGCCAGAGTACGGCTATGCCCCTGTGGCTCAGTCGATTTGCCCCGTCGGTTACTGGCATGGCCCCTGGGGTGAGTGCCGCAACACGCCTTACCATGGCCAACTGCCTAACGGCACTTGGCAGTAAATAAGGTCGGTGTAAACGACCTCATCAAGGGAGCCAACTTTGCCTCCTCTTGCGTCAGCTCGGGCAATGGATCCGTAATATCGGCGCTAGGGCACGAGCTGATAGAAGAGACGGATTGGTCACCACAAGCGTGTGGCCCGCGTCGTGTGGGCCGACGACGCGGGGATCATGCCATGCAAGCGTTATGTCCAGCACGATGGATAGCAACCTCGTTTCACCAATTTAGCCGACCTTACCGCGAGGTGATCCCTTCATGGCCTGAAGTTTGGCACCCAGACGCTGGCATGGACCGAATAGTTTTCGGACGCAACGATGTGTTCGACCTCCGAAATCTGGGCACGAGACATATCCGGAAATCCAGAAAATAAGTCGGGTGACCGTTAGACCACACCGTCTTCACCAAGATCATCAAATTACTTGTCGCTACCAGCTTTCCAGCGATCGACAGACATGTCAACGACTAGGTCCGGCCGAAAACCAGATGTCGCCGCCTCTCGGTGATAGCCCCTGGGATTGCAGATGACTCGCGTCTCGCCCTCCACGTAGTCCGAAAGCCGATGGATGTGTCCATGAACCCAAAAATCTGGCCTACCTTTTTGAATCAAACTGCGGAGGTCAGATGCGAACGCTGCGTTCGTAATGTGGCCATCGAACTGCGGGTCCAATGAGGTAGGTGACGGCGCGTGGTGAGACAAAACAAGAGTAGTCCCTTCGAATGGTTCATCCAGTTTGCTCTCAATAAAAGAGCGACTTTCATAGTGGCGTTTCACGATCTCCTGTGGCGCGACAAGCTCGACTTCTTCCCTAGTGTTGTCGGCTGACCCGATGATCTGCCGGAAATCGGTCATGCGGCGCATGCATTCCCTGACGGCAACCTCACGTCTTACTTCAGTCGGCAGGTGACCGGCGTCATGGGCATCGATTTCGTAATCGGTCCATAGTGTCGCTCCGATCACCCGAAGTTCGCCCATTTCGAAGACATTGTCTTCTAGGATGTGGACGTCCGTGCCGTCAGTTGCTTGCCGAGCATATTCCAAGGCGCCACTGATCGAGGATCCGTAGTAGTCATGATTGCCAAGCGTGGCTACGACGGGCATGTGAGGAGCGATCCCCGTTTTCAGGAACTCGATTGATCGACTAATGCCGTCACCGATATCGCCAGCACAAAGGCAGATATCTGCTGCCGGAATGATGAGCGGACGCGGGGTTAGAAGATCCAAACGAGAGATGTGAAGATCACTGATAATCCAGGCCTTCATAGCTCAACTCCTTTTGCAAAATCCTGCGAAGTGTCATCGCCAAAAATTGCTCCGGCGCCGGGTTGCCGCTCGGAAATCTCCGACTGCATCTTTCTCAGTCGCTCTGGGGTAATCTGCCCGTGCTCTTGAAACTCCGAAGAGATGCTGAGGAGGAGGTTCCGCTTATCGGCGAGGATTTCCTTTGAACGACGCATCTCTTGGGACAGGATTTCTTCAATGCGTGCCGGAAGCCAAGGGATGCGCAACACATCATGGCTGGCCCAACCCATCTCTCTTGTGAGGTGCATTAACCGATGCCCCATACCAAGCTGCGTTTCCATCTGCAGAGCGAGTTCGGTCGCAACTGAAAGGTCGCTTCCGGGGCCAGCCCCAGCGCCGTCACCGTGACTGCCCATAATCAGGCGCTCAGCTGCCATTCCAGCGAGGCGGACACAGATGTTATTGCGGTATTGCTGTTCGTTGGCGAACGGAAGCTGTGGTGTCTGGAACGTCGCAGTTCCAGCAGATTGGACTGAGAATCTTGGATTGATCTGGCTGGAAATCGAGGCACCAATAAATGTGCCGTAGGATAGCGCTAGGCCGACGATCGTGTGACCAGCCTCGTGAACTGCAACTGACCTGCGATATTCGCCGATTACCGGTACCATTCGGGTGAGTTGCTTGGTCAAATCTGATAAGATGAGGCCTCGCCCCTCCCGTCTCGCGACCTTTTTGGCGTCACGGACAATCTGAGCAAGGTCGGCGCCCGCCATTCCCTCGGTTGGTGCTCCAAGGTCCCGGATGTCGAATGACAACTCATCACCAAGCAGCTGGCTCAAAATAGCTAACCGATCTCCAATTCGCGGAAGCGGGATGCGGACGTGCCGGTCAAGGCGGCCCGGACGACGAACAGCGGGATCGATTTTGTCGGGATGATTGGTTGCCCCGACGACAATTACGCCGTCTCTCGCTGATGCACCGTCAAGGCACTCCAACAACCCATTGACGACTTGGATGGAGTAGCTGGCGTAATCACCACTGAAACTTTCGCGGCTTCCGACAGAATCTAATTCATCAATGAAGATAATGCTCGGCGCATTCGACACAGCGGTGGCGAAGTCTGCCCGCATCGCCTTCAGTAGATCGTTCAGACTTCCTCTAGCCTGCCATTGGCTCAAAGATGTCGCGACAAAATGAACCCCACATGTGGCAGCGAGAGCCTTTGCGAAGATCGTCTTGCCGACGCCCGGGGGACCACTGAGGAGCAAACCGCGATCAACGTCAGACCACGTGATCCTGCCTTCGTGCCAATCATTTAGGTCGTTCGACAACTGGAGACCCCACTCCTTTGCCTCGCCGTACCCGTGAAGTTCTTCAAGTTTTGGACCTGGCTTATTGATGGGACTTGCGACAGGCGCCGTCTCGGCTTGTTCACCAAAAATCTTCAGTCGCCGAAGGCTTTCCGCCGCCGTTCGATTCCGCCGAAGAGAATTTACCATAAGTTTAGGCGGATAGGACAAAAGCTTTGCTGCTTGCTTCGCGCTCACTTTGACGCCCAAAATCTCATGACACGCTTCGCGAAGGTCGCTGGCGCGGTGAGGTTCAATGTCGACAAAAGCGTCCGCGGCAACCATGACTTCGGCTGGAAGATCTCGTGTCTCTGAGAGGACAATGACGCGCAGCTTGGCAGCGCACTCAGACTCGAAATCTTGTTTCGTTTTAGTTGAGTTATCTTTTGCTGCTACAGCCAGGTAGCCAACGGAGCTGTATTCAGACCGATCTAGATCGTTCGTAAGATACACGCTTGCACAATCGGAATAGTCGCTGGCAGATTGCCCGGGTGGGACAAATAAGACCATCAACCCCGGAGCGCCCAAGGCGAACGCAGGATGGAACTGCAGAGCCCTTGTGAATGAAAGGTGTTTGATGTGATCCAGAACACTGGAGCCAACCCCTTTGTTTCTCGAAAATACAGACATAGGAACCCCTCGCCGCCCTCGGCGGTCGAACAAAACAGACTGTTGTGATTGGAGATTTTAGTCGCGCTTACGCCGGACGACGGTCTCGGGCCCGATCAAGCGCTCATCCAAGTCTATCGAGACGAACCGGTGTAAGATCATAGAAGCCAGGCCAGCCATAGGCTTCGTTTCACGGAAGATCATGAGCGCCTCAGCAACGGAAAGGCTGGAGCACTCATCCAATGCGGCGAGCAAGCGGATGCGATCAGCGAGCGCTGCGTCGTATCGCGCATAGCGAAGGAGATCTTTCGCATTCCTCAATCGAATGCCAGGAAGCGACGACGATTTCATTTGCTCGTAGCGGAGACCGAGTTTTTGAGCTGCCTCTGGAACCCAATCTGGTGCCGTTTCTTCCCGAACCCCGTCAACCAGGACTTGGTCTCGGCCCTTACGCACGATGAAATCTGGTCGATAGATTTTGTCACCTGACGAAAGAGGTACCGCCCTGCATGACCATGACACAACATCATCGTCGACGTCCAAGATGCAGGCAATGTCGCGGGCCAGCTGATCTCTGAAGAGAACTGGGCCATCACACCGGACGCAACTGAGTGGATAGAATACTTGTACGGAATTCGTCTGCGCAACATCGCGCAATGTGGAGATGCTCATCATGAACCCTCGAATAGACACGGAACCTCATTCCCCGAGTGGGGCAGTTCAGCGGCCTATTCGTATCGTGGTTCTGATATCTTTGGTCATGCAGAACATATGAAGAACGAAGCTTAAGTTGTCAACCGAATATTCTTACTCACGCAGTTGGCTGAGAAAGCAAGATTTGGTCAACGCTCCGTCGCCAATTTGTAATGGATCGAAGTTGTCAAAGTTGATGCCCTGAACCACGTTTAAGCCAGCCGCCGTCGTAGTTCAGCATTCTCCGCACGAAGCTTGTCGGCAAGCTGTTTACGCAGACTGAGGTTCTCTTCCTCAAGTTGCGCGAGATCGTCAACGTCGATGATGCTGTCGAGTTGTGCAGCGTTGAACCTATTGGAAGAGTCTGTCTTACTGGGCTTAACTTCGACCTCCGCATTCGCGAAAGCTTTCGTGGTAACAGAGCCGCGCTTAGCACGTGTCTTCTTGCCGGTGAAAGATGCCGCCTTCGCAGCGTTACCCGCTTCAATTTGTTCACGAGATCGGCGCGGCCGACGTTTCTTCTTAAGCGGCACTTCTGAATCTGGAGTATCGAGAGGTGCCGGGTCAGAAAACCCGGTTTGAATGTTTTCATCAGACATCGCGGTCTCCTGTGTTGAAGGCAAATCTTTACTTGCCTGATCCTCGTAAGTAGTCAACGCTTCCGGTCGATTTCGCGCATCAGATGTCCCTTCCGAACAATCGTCCGCGAGACGGTCGGATACAGCACTGCCGTTGAGAATTACTGATTGCATTCGAGCCGTCCGTGAAGCCAAAGCATTCAAATCATCGTCGACCTCCCGAGCAATATCCTTCAACGCGGTGCCGTCCCAAATCGACTTTGGCTGACTGACTTTTCCTCTCCGAGAGGATTTTACTTCAACGACAAATGCACGCTTTTGTGGTTTCATTGTTTTCCCATTTGTATCGGGCCGGCAGACGATAAAATTTCCCTTACGAGCCTACAAGATGCGAACAACCAACCGCAGATTGAACGATTGTGTAACATCGCAGGTATCGGCAGGGACATGCTTTTCGCGGCTTGCGAAATCGGCGATCTACTGATTATCGATTTCGCGTATTTACGTTTACGCTCCGGGAGAAAGAGATGCAAATTATCGTCCGTGACAATAATGTTGACCAGGCGCTTCGGCTTCTGAAGAAGAAGCTTTTGCTTGAGGGCGTGATCCGCGAAATGCGTTTGCGCGAGCATTTTGAAAAGCCTTCCGTGAAGCGTGCTCGCGAGAAAGCAGAAGCTATTCGTTGGGCCCGCAAGCTGGCACTGAAGAAGCTAAATCGCGAACTGGGTGTCGTTACAAAGAAGGCTGCGAAGCCATCTCGCGGGAATTAAGCCGAAACGCTTGGGCTTCGGCGCTCATACTTCGCTAAGTCTTCCGGCGGGAACGTCAAAACACACTGGAGCAGCGGGTTGAGGTCTATAGCTGCGCCTTGGAGATCCGCGACCAATAACGAGAGCCTTTCGTACACATAAGGTCCCGACATTCATAAGGATCAAGGCGACGATCAACGGCCAAGTAGATCGAATTCTCGTCTTGGATGCGACGTCGCCAGCAGGTTAGCTCTCGGTCATTGCACCACACTCTCCGTAGCTATCAGCATTCGGGCATTCAATACAGCTGGGTGGAAGCCTGAAGTTACAGGTCTAGAAATCTCACTTCACCGTCCTAATTTGCAGTCGACTAATTCATTGCAAGCATAGCGGATAGTGAGTTTGAGATGATCGACCTTTTCGGTTTACCGTACGACGACAACGCTGTCTCGACCCTACTGGAACGCCACCCGGCACACCGCCTCGAAAAGCCGTCGGATGGTCAGCAATACCTTGTATGCAGGGACGGCGGCTTTGACTTATTGTTCGAAGATGCCACCAATAGAGGCGCGGGAAAACGCCAGAACCGAGTGCTATCCGCCGTATTTTTGTACAACGAAGGCGTAGACAAGCATCGACGATATACCGGCGAGCTTCCTTTCGGCTTTGACTTTTCCGACCGCCGCGACGGGCTGCGTCGCAAGCGCAAGCCTGACAAAACTTGGGTAATCGGCGAAGGACGAGTTGAACTTGATCATCCAGAGCCTGACCACGATCACTGGGACATGCTACCGCTTACCGTCAGCGCACATTACGGCCAAGATGGCGAAGAAATCCGCTATCTGCTAATCAGTCCCCCGAGCACACAACCGGACTGGGTTGCGCCGGACACGTGGCAGAAGCTAGCGCTGCTCCCCGACCGAAAGATCGATGCCATCAAACTATACTGTGACGAGCACGCTGTCGGGATGGCAGAGGCCAAATTAGCTGTTGAGCGCTACGCAGCAGCGCAATCTGCCAAGGTTTAGCAATAGTTTCGACGTGCACATGTAGGACCGCGTGTCTTACGCCATTGCGGCACGATTGATGTAGTCCACGAGCGGACGCGCAGCTGCAAACGACCTAACAATCTGGCTAATTGCTTCGGGCGATTGGATCAGCGCGTCAGGCAAGTGATGGCAGGCGCCGAAACTTCGGAGGTTCAACGAATCAAGAGCATCATGGTTATTCAGAGGGGCTCTTGCCAACGTCTCCTCACCGTCTGTCAGTCCTGCGGGGAAAAACTTCCTGAACACGCGGCCTTCTACGATCTCACGCCATCGGCCGGTATCCGTCATCATTTTCTGACGGAATAGTCTCGAGAGTTCTGACGTCGGTGATCGCAACCCGCCTCCGCTGTAGCATCTGCCGGGTTGTAGATCCACGAAATAGGTCGCCGATGCGCTGGGAGTTGGCGCCACTCGAATGACCATCGAGAATTGGCTACTATGCATTCGGCCTCTCGGAAACAAGCTGATACAGTTGCGTGGGTCCGGGTTTGCAACGATGACCCGGCGGTCCATCGCGGCCAACTGCTTCAAAACTGAAACCGCGAACCTTGTCAGGTCAGCTTTAGCCCCGCGAAATTCCGGCCTATGACGTGCGATCCACTCGGCATCACGATTGCGGGAGACATCGGTTAGGAACTGTAAAGTTTCGTTTTGAATCATGTGTCGATGAGGTCAGCCGCTCCTGGCACGAAGCTCCCATGCTAAGGCCTTGTCAATTAGCTTTTGTCGGCGTTCGAGGCGAGCAGCTGTTTGCTCGGCTCTTAGATCCGGAGATGTTAACTTTGCCGCTTTCGTTTTCCCTGAGGGCAAGGTTCCAACATTTGCCTTCTTCGGCTTGTTGGACGTGACCGCCCTCTTCGCCTTATCGAAGTGAAACTCAACATTGTCACGCGAGTACCCAAGGGTTTTGTCCTTCGGAGCCAGATAGCGTCCGGCCTTGTTAAACGTTGTCATATCCCAAAGATCGGCGATGAAACGTTCGACGCTGTCGCGCCATTCCGACGCCACGAACTCGCCCGAGATAATGATGCGGGCGTATTCGTCACGAAGAAACTGTTCCTTGTCCACAATCAGTCTCCAACACATCGGCAGACGAGCCACTGACGCCTATATAAGCAAATCGGATTACAAGAACATAACGGGAACAAGACCCGTGGTCAACTCGCTGGCCGCGGCAACCATTACTGCGACGGGGACAATTGGTTTGATGTTCCGTGGCGTTACCAAAACGATACGCGCGATAATGGCCTGTGGCTTGTCCACTGCCAATCAGAACAGCTGTTATATCCGACAAAGAAAACATGTCGTAGTTGAGCCTTAATCAGGGAGGCGCCAATATGGACGAAGGCACAAGACGGGCGATCTTTGACAGGGCACGAGACAGAGCTGAGGCTGCTGGCACACCAATCGAATCCGATCCACGATTTATTGGCTGGGTCGAGCTGTGGATAATTGGTGAAATTGATCTCAATGAGCTTAAGCGGCGGTACAGCGATCTTCTAGTCAGTCGAAATGTAAGATCGCGAATCAGTCGGCTAGTTTAAATCTCTCAGAGCTCATTACTGTCGGCTGGCCCGCCCTTGGATAAAGTGGCTCTACCGGCTGTGGTGATCACCGATCGCTTCATGGTGACGACAAACGTTTCCGTTCCCAGCTGCACAACCATCTCGCGAGCATCGCGCAGTTTTTCAAGGAAATCCCTGACTTCCTTGCTGTCGTCACCAACAGTGATGGTCTCATTTGGACGCATGGCATCTTTGCTGAATTTGTACAGCATTTCCTTAGCACGGGAATCAAGACTACAGAAGGCGATCAAAGCTCGCTACGTCTTACGACGACCAAAAATGTCGTTGACGCTTTATTAACCATCCTGAAGCCACCCTTTCCTCGACTCATGAGGGCGCGTGCAATGACAATGGCATTCCTTCTGGATACGTGCGTATTAAGCGAGAGCAGCAAGTCGAAACCACATCCCACTGTTGTCAATTTCGTCAACCGCGCTGAGAATTTGATCATTCCTGTGGCGGCGCTGATGGAACTGCAGCTTGGTATCATGAAGATGTGCGGGACGAATCCCTTGAAGGCTGTGCAGCTTAGCAACTGGTATCAGGAGCTCACCTCAGGAGAAATACCAATTGCTGAGACAGATAGGCACGTGTGCGAAGTCTGGGGTACGTTGGCGGCTGATCCCCGACTGCGAAATCTGATAATTCAGAGGCCAGACGCCAAGAAAGCCCGCACTGGACAAGATCTTCACATTGCGGCAGCAGCGCTGGTCCACCGAGCTGCAATAGCAACATTCAACGTCAAGGACTTCTTGCTGATTGATAGCTGCTATCCGCTGCCAGGTATCTACAATCCAATGGATGGAGTCTGGCATGCGAAAATGGAACCACTTTACGAGCCAGAGAACTTGCAAACCCGGGCGCCGGCGTATGCTTAAGCAAAGTATCCGTTTTCGCACTTCAGAGCCCGCTCGATAACGGCGACTACGTGATGTGGCCTCGGCTGCATACAATTGGGACTCTACATCCTGAATGGGAGCGCCCTATGGAACCGGACCAATCGACAGCAATACCGTCGCAACCGGCGTCCGTTAGAGTCCGTCCGAGAATTCATGATAACCGTGCGATGCGTCTGGTCAGTGTCATGATGGATGCGGCATAGAGGAAGGCTTCGGCGGACTTTATCGTCGCCTCCGGGTCTTTCCACAG